>ERZ1034913.7-NODE-7-length-283357-cov-12.519322_pt1 | contig 283357 bp, 238 predicted proteins | sample MGYA00520697_ERZ1034913 | MGnify/ENA primary metagenome ERZ1034913 (study PRJEB33766, sample SAMN09781786) | gut metagenome | biome: gut microbiome | host: Homo sapiens | place: Madagascar | study: EMG produced TPA metagenomics assembly of the PRJNA485056 data set...
AGCAAGCAGTTACTATGTAACTGCTTGCTTTAACTCCATGGAGAATTCCATGGGGCTTGACTGTGAGAAAAACAAAATTTATAAAGTTCTGCTGCTGGACGACGAGGCGCTCGTCCGCACTGCACTCAAGGCTTTTCTGAAAGGGACGGAATTCTGTCTGGTCGCCGTATCGACGGCGGAAGAAGCGGAAGCGGCTCTCCGGCATGCCAATTTCGACATCATCGTTTCTGACATTCTGATGGACCCCGTGGACGGGTTCGCTTTCCGCGACAGGGTGCGCAGGTTTGATTCCGGTATACCGTTTATTTTCCTGACTTCTGCGGCGGGGGGACATGACAATTCGCTGTTTCTGCGGATCATGGACGATTTGTTTTCCTATTATCTGCCCAAAGGAGCGGGTGCAAATATTCTGCTGCAGAAGCTGCGTCAGGTGGCGCAAACATTCAGGACCCGCCAGGAAGCGCGTCAGCAGCAGGCGATTATCAGACGGAACCACGCCATTGCCGCGACCGTGCAGCAGGCGTTGATGCCTCCCTGGGCATACCGGGGCGAGGGGTGCGAATATGCATTTCTGTATAAGCCATTCGACAAAATCAGCGGAGACCTGTTTGAATACTTTCCGCAGTCGGAGCATTCCGCGCTGTTTGTGTTCGGCGACATCTCCGGTCACGGAACGCATTCCGCCCTGGCAATGACGGCGCTCTCGACCTATCTGAAACAGGTCATCAATGCGGAAAATGCGGGGAAACCGCATGAAATCGCCAATCTGATCAACCGTTTTTTGCGCACGGAGCTTTCCGGTGTTGTCTATGTATGCGCCATGATTCTCTACTGGGATTTTGCGAAGAATATTCTGCGGGTGCTGAATTGCGGTCTGCCCGATATTCTCCACTGCGCAAATCCGGCAGGCGAAGTCTGTCAGGTCAGCACGGATAACTGCGGAGCGATTCCTCTCGGGCTGATGCCGAATCAGATATTGAACGAGAGCGATACCGTAGAGATTCATTTTCCGGATGATTCGGTATTTCTGTTTTTTTCAGACGGCATACTGGATCAGTCCCGGGACGAACTCGGCAGCGAGATGCTTTCGACCGACATTCTGAAACAGCTGTTCGGCGAGGAGCTGAAGAAGAACGGCGAAAGCGGTCTGTGGTCTTTGCCGTACCGTATTTACCATACTCTGCGGGAACGCGGGTACAACCATCCGCAAGACGACTGCTCCCTGGTGGTGATCCGGAAAACGCCGCCAGCTGCGGATGACGTCTTCGAACTTCTGGTTCCGGCGGATTATATGGAAATCGACCGGAGCATTCAGAAAGCGTCGAATTATTTGCGGCAGAAAATGTTTGACGAAAAAGCCTGTGTCAAAGCGGAGCTGCTGCTCTCTGAATTTCTGACCAATGTGCTGAAACACGGAATGCGGAATAAAATCCTGACGCATGACTGCATGGTCATGCGCCTGGAACGTGTCGCCGGCAGCGAACTGCATGTTTGCGTCTGGGATCGCGGAAAGTGCTGGGATCAATGGCTGGATGCGGAGCCGGATCTGCCGCCGGACGATCAGCTGGATGAGCTCGGCTGCAAACGGTCGGTGAACGGACGGGGAATCCCGATCCTCCGGAAAGTGTCACAATCCATAACGATAAGTCATTGGGACTCATTGAATAAAACCGTATTCAAGATATCTGATTTAAAATCCGGAAGGAGTCTGGATGCCTGCGAATCCGAAAAAAACAGTTGAACAGTATTTGAAAAACCAGCTCTCTGTTCAGGACGATGAAATAATCCGTGAAATCTATCAGGAGTTCCTGACGGTTTTTTCGCGCAATCTTTCATCCGCCGGGAAAGCTCTGGCCGAAGGGGATTACACCCGGCTTGGAGTGATTGCCCACACATTGAAAGGCGATGTGGCGATCATCGGTCTTCAGGATTTGAAGTCTCTGGTCATGAGTCTGCAGGAACACAGCAGAGCCGGCGATGCGGAAAACTGCAGGCTGCTGCTGAAACAGCTGACCGACTATTTCGCCCGATGTTGAAAACAGGAAGCAAACGGACATCCGATGAAAGACACACCGAAAAAGCCCCCCACGCGGGATGAGCTGGATCAGCTGTCGCGGGAACTGGCGCAGCGTTCCGGGCGGAAAGAGGACCTGGTTCTGCGTTTGACTCTGTGGAAATTCACTGTGCGCCTGACCTATGCGCTGAAGCGTGTTCTGGACATTCTGCTGGCGGGGCTGGCGCTGATCTTTCTGCTGCCGCTGATGACGCTGATTGCTCTGACCATCAAACTGACTTCCCGCGGGCCGGTTTTTTTTGTGCAGATCAGAGTGGGGCGTTTCGGCAGGCATTTCCGCTTTTATAAATTCCGGTCCATGTATATGGATGCGGAGCAACGCAAAAACGAACTGTTGAAACGGAATGAATCCGCCGACGGGGTGATTTTCAAGATGAAAAAAGATCCGCGCATCACTCCGGTCGGGCGCGTTCTGCGGAAGTCCAGCATGGATGAGCTTCCGCAGCTGTTCAATGTGCTGCTGGGCGACATGAGTCTGGTCGGTCCGCGTCCGCCCCTGCCGCAGGAAGTGATGAAATATTCTCTGGAAGACCGGAAAAGACTGAACGTCATTCCGGGGCTGACCTGTCTGTGGCAGATTTCCGGACGCAGCGATATTCCGTTCAACCGACAGGTTGAGCTGGACAAGGAATACATTCATTCGCGCGGAATCCGTAAAGACCTGGTGATTTTGCTGAAAACAGTTCCGGCAATACTGACGGGACGCGGAGCCTATTGATGAACGCCTTGATTTTTCCTTACACACGCGGTTTCGGCTGGTGCGAAGAATTTTTCCCGGAACGGAGTCTGTGTTCCCTGCCGGCAGCGGGAAAACCGCTGGCGGAATATCTGCTTGATTTCTGTTCTCTGCTGAACGTGTCGCGTGCGGTTGTCCAGGATTATTGTTTCGACTCCGCATATCGGGAGCGTCTGCTGCAAAAATCCGCCGGCTGGCCGCTGGAACTGACTTACGCGGGAGCGTCCCTTTGTCCGGATGTGATTCAGCTGGCAAAACGCAATGCGGAATTATTCATGGAAGACGAGCTGCTGATTTTTCGCGGCGCCCTGCTTCCCATGCCGGAAAAACCGTCCGGACTGCTGGAACTGCTGGAAGTATGTCCGCCCGGCGAATGCGACGAAGACGGCATTTATCTTTACCGCACTGGGCGGGAGCTTTGCCGCTATACCGGGCCGGTATGCCGCATATCGGGGGTGAAAGATTATTATGAGCTGAATTTCCGGCTTTTGAAATCGCCCGGCTGCTACAGTCTGCCCGGATATTCCGCGGAAAACGACATCTATGCCGGGATGGATGTGGCAATCAAACCGAAATGCCGCATTGAAGCGCCGGTCATGCTGGGCGACCATATCTGTCTCGAACACGGCTGCATATTGAAAAACGGTGTGGTGGTGGGTGACGGTTCTCTGATCGACGCCGGAACAGTGCTGGACCATACCATCGTGCTGGACAACACGTTTGTGGGCATGAATATGGTTTTCCATGACAAGATCGTATCGGGCGGCCGAATCATTGATGTTGCCGGGAACACCTATGTTGATCAGAGGGATGTCGGTATTTCCTCCGGCATGAGATTTTCCCAGCCGTTCGATTTCTGCACTCTGCTGGAACGCCTTCTGATGCTCCTGTTTGCCGCAGCGGGGCTTGTGCCATGGCTGCTGCTCCGGAAATCCGGTTTGCGGAGAAAACTGTCGCTGGACCGTTATCCCCGGGTTTGGGACGCTTTGCTGCATGGAGGACGGCTGATTCGGCGTTCGCCGCAGGATCAGCACTATGTGTTATGTGCTTCGGAGGGCTACGGCAACGCATTGAGTCCGGAGCAGAAAAGGATTGATGAACTGTATTACAGCCATCACATCACCCCTGGCATGGTTTTGCGACTGACCTGCAACAGCATATTGCGGAGAGGATTGGGGCAATGAGGGCGGAAGAGCGGAAAACATTTCATTATACCGGGATCGGAGATCCGGAAGCGGAAGAACTGCTGAACCGGACGCTGCCGCAGATCGGGCGGGATATTGCCGCATTGCATTTGAACGGCTTGGCGGGAGTTTATCTGGGAGGCGGGTACGGGCGCGGCGAAGGCGGTGTCTTCCGGGATACGGACGGACGGGTGCGGCTGTATAATGATCTGGACTTCTTTGCCGTTGCGGACTGCTGCGGATTTTCGGCGAAGAAACGGATCGACAGCGCTCTGAGGACCGTATCGGAGAAGTGGTCGGCTCAATTGGGAGTCGAGGTGGATTTCGGTCCGGTCAAAAACCGTTTCGAACTGGCAAAGGCGGGGCATACGCTGATGTTTCAGGAATTGCGGCATGGATATGTGACTGTTTACGGTGATGCCGATCTGCTGAAAGCGGAATTGCCGGATTTGAATCCGGCTTTCCTCTCCCTGCCGGAAGCCCTGCGGCTGATGCTGAACCGCGGGATGGGGCTGCTGCTGGCGCGGGAAGCCATGAAGGAACCGTCTGCCGATACCGGATTCATATTGCGGAATCTGAACAAGTGTGTACTCGGATGCGGAGACGCTCTGCTGATCAGCTGCGGGAAATATGCCTGGAGCATTCATGACCGGATACGGATTCTCGCCGGACTGGATGATCTGCCGGAGGTGCTGGACCGCCTGTATCCCGAGGCGGTCCGGTTCAAGCTGGAACCGACGGCGGATTTGCCTGCGGATCCGGCGGACGCCTGGTTCAGGCTGCGGGATTTGTGGAACGCGGTTCTGCTCCGGATTCTGGATTTGAAAGCCGGCACTCCGGATATACGCCCCGTCCTGCATCAGCTGTGCCGGCGGGAGAAGGCGTGCAGCTGGAAAAATATTCTGCGCGTTTTGGCAAAGACCAGACGTCTGGATATTTCTTCCATCAGTCCGGATGAACCGCGGGTGCGGTTGCTGGCGGAATTATACGAGGTTCTGAACAGTCCCGATCCGGCGCTGTCCAGCCGCCTGCACAGGACATGGCAGGCGTTCAATTGAAAAAAATGCAGACAAGGAGCTCTTATCGTATGCTGAATGGGGAAATCGGACAGTCAATGCCGGAAATGGATCCGGAACAGGTGCAGCTGCTGAAAATGCAGCAGATGCGGAAGCTGGTACAGCTTCTGCTGCGGCGTCATATCCTGTTCCTGGCTCTGCTGTTTCTGGTGAGCATGGGGGGGATTGCCGGAGCTTTTTACTGGAGCAATCTGCGGTCTCCGCAGCGATTCTCCGTCGAATTGGAATTGTTGTTTCAACCCAAGGAATCCGAACATTTCAAATCAATTGACGATCAGGCTATGCTGCAATTGTTTTCCCGGGACATCGTGCAGAAGCGGACGGCTTTGGAACTGCGAAAGCAGAATGGCGGCAATTTGAGTTCCGGAAATGTGGAGATCCGTCTGAAACGGAACCGCCGCCATCTGTTCAGCATCATAGCTTACGGAAATACCGAAGAGGACGCGGTGCGGAAGGCCAATATGTTTGCCCGGAACTGCAAGGAGAAATACCGCAGTTTCCGTCTGGCCGATCTCGACAACTGGGCGGACGCCATCCGGCAGCAGCGCAACAGTCTGGAGGAAAAAATCCAGGCGGCTTCGACGGAAATGGTTCGTCTGACGCGGAACATCGGATTGACTGATTTTGAATCGGAGCAAGCACGTCTGCGCCAGCTTGTCGGAGAACAGGAACAGGCGCTTTCCGCCATGCTGGTGCGTCAGGCGAATACAGCCGCGCGCAAACTTAAACTGTTTGCAGACTTGAAGAATGTCGAGCCGTCGGCGCTTCGGCATGCCGCGAAAATCCGGAATTTTCAGGAATCCCTCAAAATGATCGATGACGAATTGCTGGTGCAGAGTCAGCTCTATACGGACAGCAACCCGAAACTGCTGGCGCTGAAAGCACGCCGGGATGCGGCGCAGAAGAATTATGATGCCTTCCTGAAGCAGGAGCAGATCCGGGATTTTACGCCGGACAAACTGGATGCGGCGGAAAAACTGCAGAAGAAACTTGAGGAAATCGTTTCGGAAGACGAGGCGCAGACCGGCAGTCTGCGCCTGCTTCGTGCGGAATTGCAGGAGAACCGGGAATCGTTGCAAAAACTGGCGGAACTGCAGCCGCGGATGAATCAGTTGAAACTGCTTCGGGATTCCCGGTTGAAAAACATGGAAGACATGGAACGGAGGCTGACCGATCTGAATTACCTGAAGACTTCGACCGGCAGCGAACTGCAGCCGCTGGAACACGCGAGCGAAGCCATCCGGGAAGGAGCTTTCAACAAGAAGAAAGTCGCGGTCATGCTCCTGTTTTCCGTTTTTGTGACGGGGGCATGCGCCGTCCTGCTGTTGATTATTCAGCTGATGACTGGAAAAATCCGGAATTACGAGGAACTGGAATGTTATTATGGCCTGATTCCGCTGGGAGTGCTGCCCTGTTCGCAAAAAAGTTATTCCGGTTCCAATGCCGGGCTTTATGCGCTCGGCGAAATTTATTACCGGTTCAATGAGCTTCAGCCGGACGCCCGGCGGATTTTCGTAGGGCATCTGAACGGTTCGCAGCTGCCGCCGGAACTGGCGGAAACCATGACCTGTCTGGCCAATTCCAACGGAAAAAAGGAAATCTGTATTGATGTTGTAGCTTCGCATTCTTTTCAGGAGCCTTCCGGCATGAAGCTGCTGAATTCGGTTTTTTATACCGGAAGCCGGGGGGTTCTGCCTGTGGAAAATCCTTATACGCTGTCTGGCGCGGAGTTGAATCTGGTTCGCGAAGACCTGAAAATTCTGGACGGGGAATACGATGCCATTGTCATAACCCGGAACAGCGATTTGAGCCGGAGCGGTTTGCTGTTCCGACAGATGTTCAGCCTGTGCGATGCGGCGGTGATTCTGGTCGATCCTGAAAAAACGACCCGGAAAATGCTGCGTTACGCACTGTCGATTCAACGGCAGTCCAACCAGCCGTTATTTGCCGTTATGCTTGCAAACGATCTTAAAGATCACAATATGAAAGGATAAGCCGTATGCGCATTGCTTTGCTTTTATGTTTCATGCTTCTGCTGCTTTCCGGTTGTTATGACCGTTACACCAGCAATTATGATAAAATTCCTGAGCTGGATACCCGGCAAAAAGCGGTTGTGGCGTCTTCCTCGATGACAGAAGAGGATTTGGCCCGTCAGACTGCTGAATTGCGGAAGATCGCGGAAGAACCGGAACCGTCCTATACCATCAATGCCGGCGATATGGTTGCGGTGTCTGTCTACAATCATCCGGACATGGCGGTAACGACGACGGTCACGCCGGACGGATGCATCGGGATGTTGTTTGTCGGTCAGATACGGATTGCCGGACTGTCGCTGAATGAGGCCTCGGCCCGTCTGGAAGAACAGCTGCGGAAGTACATCCGGAACCCGAAAGTGGGAATTTCCCCGGTCAAGATCAGTTCACAGACAGCAACGATTGCCGGAGCGGTTGCCCATCCCGGCATGTACGACATCGCCAACGGAATGCGCCTGACGGATCTCTACGCCAAGGCCGGCGGTTCATCGGCACGGTATTATGACGGGCAGACGCTGGATGCGGCGGATTTGAAACATTCCATATTTATCCGTGACGGGCGGGCCGTCTCCTTGAATTTCTTCAAGGCGATTGAGGCGGGAGATCCGCTGCACAATGTTCTGTTGCGCAAAGGTGATTATGTTTATATCGCAGTCCGTTCCGAAAGCATGGTCTGCCTGATCGGCGAAGTGCATACGCCGCATAAACGGCTGTGGGACAAGAACCTGGGACTGCTGGAACTGCTGGCGACCGGCGGCGGTCTGAAAGAAACATACTGGCCTTACGCGATCATCATCCGCGGCGGCGTCGCCAACCCGGTCATGTATAAAGTGAATCTGGATGCTGTCCTGCAGGGGCGTTCTCCGAACATGAAACTGGATCCGGGAGATGTTGTTTACATTCCGCGTGACAACATTTCCGAATACAATGTGTTCGTGCGGAAACTGATGCCCACCGGTCAGCTGGTGAATCTGTTCCTTTCCCCGACATACACATGGTCGCATTTTTGAGGTGGTCTCATGAAATATGTCATATTTGCCGCTGCTTTATGCTGTGTCATGCCGGCGGCATTCCTGCTGGCGACGGAGCAGCGGCTGCTGAGGTGGAGTGTGCTGGGACTGATTCTGCCGCTGCTGATGTATCAGCAGACTTCAATCAACTTTTTCTCTCATGAATGGTATCGGGGAACAGCGCGCGGTATGGAAATTTCAATCATCTGCCTTGCCGCCGTGGCAATTCTGGCTGCGCTGATGCTCCGCAGGGGATTCAGACCGCTGATTCCCTGCGCGGGCGCCTGGATTTATCTCGGCTATTTCCTGCTCTCCCTTCCTTCTCTGCTGACCGCGGAAAACACCCTGTTTTCTTTTTTCGAAATTTGGAAAATGCTCATGATCTATCTGGTATATCTGGCGGTCTATTACTATCTGGAGCAGCAGAAAGGCGACTGCGGAATACTGCTGCTGGGGTTCGGAGCAGTCATCGTTTTCATTTTTTTCTCCGTGGTGCGGCAGCATTTTTCCGGGGTTTACCAGGTTCGCGCGCAGTTCCCGCATCAGAACAGTCTGGCAATGTTTGCCGGGCTGCTCGGAGCGCTTTTCTTCTCCATGGGACTGAATTGTCAGAAAGCCCTCTTTCGTTTTCTGGGCTTCTCCGGATTCATTCTTGCCTCGGTGATTCTGTTTCGGACATATTCCCGCGGAGCGATTCTCTGCTATCCGCCGGCGTGCGCTCTGACAGCCGTGATATCATTGATGTATGACTGGAAAATGCGCAAACTGCAGCTGCTGTCCATCCTGGGCGTCATCGCGCTGACGGGGCTGCTGATTTTTGCCCCTCGGCTGATTGAACGCTTCGAATCCGCTCCGGAATCCTCCGCGCAGACGCGTCTCAATTTTGCGATTGCCGCCCGGAATATGATCCTCGACGAACCGCTGCTGGGCGTCGGGCTGAACAACTGGGGAATCAAAATCAACCCGCCTTATGAATACAGCGAACACCGCGACCCGTCCAAAGGATATACGGATGATTACAAGGACGGAATCGTCGAAACGATCTATCTGCTGGTTTGCGCGGAATGCGGGATTCCGTGTTTCCTGCTGCTTCTGTTCTTTTTCTTCCATCACTGGATTCTGGCGTTGAAACTTTCCGGAAGGCTGCGGAAGACTCCGTACTTTTTCATCCCCGCCGGACTGATCGGCGGCTTCACCATGATCTATCTGCAATCCATTCTGGAATGGGTGTTGAAACAGCAGGTGAACTTCCTCGAACTCATGATTTTCTTCGCCGTCGTCGACTACATGAACCGTCATTGGCGCGAACTTAACTCCGTTTCCATTCAACATATTGACAGCAGGAGACTTGCAGCATGAAAAACAACACCGTCGTCACTGTCGGCGACATCAATTATTTCTGGGGCATCTTCCTTCTGATTGCCTCCATGCGGAAGAACGGAATGGATGAACCCGTCCTCGTCGGGGCTTACCGTTTCACGCCCGAGGCCGCCGCCATGCTCGAACAGTTCGGCGACGTCCGCGTCCATTGCCTTGATTCCACAACGCATTCGCTCACTTGCATCAAGCCGGCGGTCATGCTCCTTGCCGGCACGGAATACATCACCTGGGTTGACAGCGACGGTTTTTTCACAGGCAACTGCTCCGCCCGTCTCATTCCCGAACGTCCGGAAGAGATCCATATCCGCAGACGTTCCCGGCTGGAGAATCCGCAGGCATTCCGCAACTATGCTTTCGGAGAAGACGGGCGCACCATTCCCGGCGCGATTCTCGACGCATGGCGCGCGGACGTCGGCGAGCGGGAAACTCCGCGCAATCTCCAGAGCTGTTCAGCCTGCTTCCTTTCGGTTCACAAATCCGCGCGTCCCTTCCTCGAACGCTGGAATGAACAGATGATAAAACTCCTTCCGCCCGGAAACGTCGGCGTGGTCGACCGCCGTCTCAAATTTTATCATCAGCTCGACGAATCAGTCCTCAACAGTCTTCTTTGCTTTGCCGGAAATGCTCCCGAGACTGCAAAGACCTATCGGCTGGACAAGGATATCAACGAACTCTACGTCCACTTCATCGGCTCTCCGAAGCCCTGGCGCGGCTGGACGCCATATTCCATCCGGCATTTCAAGTGTTACACGGACGTAATCAACTACGCCCTCGCAGCAGGTTTCATCCGCCCCGGAGACATCCCCTTTCCGCTGAACTCAGCGCATGAAACTCTTTGCCGTCTTGCCGCCCCGTTCGTCTCTCTCGGTACAAAAATCAAGAACCGTCTGTCCCGCCTGTCCGGAGGAAAATAGATGACAAAGTCTTATTTTACCGTCGCCGTCATTGCACACCAGACTGAACCGTACCTCCCGCAGGCGCTTGATTCCGTCTTCGCGCAGACTTTTCCCGGTTTCGAATGCCTCATGATCGTGGAGGAATCCACCGACCGTTCGCTCGAAATCTGCCGGCAAATGGAACGCAGGGACCCGCGCTTCAAAACCGTTGAGCTTCCGAAAAGCGGCTCCGCATCCGTCTCGCGGAACTATGCGATGGATCATGCGGCGGGAGAATACATCGCGTTTCTCGACGGCGACGACCGGTTCAAACCGGAGATGCTTGAACGTGCTGCGGCACTGCTGGAAAAACATCCGGAAACCGATGTCCTGCAATTCAACGGCGAAGAGATTCTCGAACAGCCGGACGGTTCGCTTCAGCCGGGACGCCTCCTCGCGAATCTTCCCTCCTCCGTATCCGGGGACACCATGACGGGACCTGATCTGATCCGCAAAATGGGGAACGGCGGCGCAGTCGGCGGCTACACCTGGCTCAACATCTGCCGCACCGCATTTCTGCGGGAAAACGGACTGTACCAGAATCCCGGACTTCTGATGGAAGACTTTGAATGGACTCCGCGATGCTGGTTCCTTGCGAAGCACGCGCTCTACCTTGCGGAAAGTCTCTATATCTACCGCCGCCGTCCCGAATCGGTCACAACAAAAAATTCCGCGCGCATTCTGCACGAACTCGGAGCGGAATTCGCTTTTGTTCCACCATTCCTCAAAGCGCATGACATTCCGCAGGACATCCGCCGGATCTGGGCGAACAAGTGGATCTCCGTTTTCATCTGGTTCTTCTTCTATCCGAAAAACAACCGGAAGTATCCGATGCGCGACCGCCGTTCGGTCCGCGCGATGCTGCTGGAGTCCGGAACGAACGCGCTTTTCCGTGAATTCATCCGGCTTTCCTCGACGCCGAAGCGGATCGGCATGACTCTCTTTGCGTTCCCCGGCGGTCTTCTCCCCGCATTGTTCTATTTCCGGCTGATCTATTTCCCGCTGCTCAAAATCCGGAGGAATCCCTGATGCCGTTCTTTTCCGTCATTGTTCCATGTTGCGACGTCGAAGCGTTCCTGCCCGAAACGCTCGCATCGCTGGACGCGCAGAGCTTCCGGGATTTTGAAATAATCCTCGTCGTCGAGGATTCGCGCGACCGCACGCTCGGACTCTGCCGCAAAGCGCAAGCGGAAAATCCGCGGATCAAAGTTTTCACGCAGCCGCGCAGCGGTTCTCCAGCCGCTCCGCGCAATACCGGACTCGCACATGCGGAAGGCAGATATACTGTCTTTCTTGACGGCGACGACCTGCTGGAACAGGACGCCTTGCAGATTCTCACAGCCGCGATACAAGACGCCGGTTCGCCCGATGCAGTCCAAATCGCCTGTCAGGAGTTTCTGACCGGACCGGACGGAACACGGACGATGAGAAAGCGCTTCTTCAATTATCTGCCGGAAGACCACGGGAAAATTTTCTCCGGTCCGGAAGCGACTTGCCGGGTTGCAGCGCTGCATGCATATCCGTTTCCAATCACCCAAATCTCCATCTGCCGCAAAGAATTTCTCTCCGGACACCATCTCTCCCAATGTCCGGGTCTCCTTCATGAAGATGAAGAATGGACGCCCCGCATTTTGTTTCTCGCGAAGAGCGTTCTCGCGCTTGACCGCGCACTGTATCTTTACCGGATTCGTCCGGACTCCATCATGGGCTGTTACACCGCTCTTCCGGATCCGACCCCGTATGGAACAGTGCTGCGGTTGCTGTTGAAATTCGCCATGTCGCAGAAAAACGTTCCGGAAAATGTCTGGTTCGCATGGCAGAAGGTCTGGCTCTCCACATTTTTCAGCGCAGTGTTCTTTCCGAAAAACGGGAGACAGCTCCCCGCTGCCCTGCGGCACAGTGCCGTCCATGCTCTTCTGGCGGACGACGGCGCTGCAAACCTTCGCGGATTTCTCGTCCGCACGACATTGCCGAAACGCATTGCGGTACGCCTTATTCTGCTCTGCCGCCTCTGCCGCAGGTCTTTCATGCTTCTGCCCGCAAGCTGGTACTTCCGCTTCATCTATTATCCGCTTGCCATGAGGAGAAAACAGAAATGATCCGTCCGCTGCTGTTCTTCCTGCTACTTGCCGTCCCGCATCTTCATGCGGAGTGGCGGATTCTGCACCTCGACGACCGCACGCTTGTGCTTACCGGGGATTGCTCCGCACAGCTTCAGGATGTCTGCAGGAACAGGAAAAGCGCCATTTCGGGGAACCGCGTCCCGAAATGGGAAAAGGAACTGCGCCGCGATCTTGAACCCGCCCGCGTCATTCTCGAAAAGCGCCCCGCACTTGTCCGGAGTCTGCGCGACAATCCGCAAATTTCACTTACATCCGCTGCCGCTCCGGTTAAAGTCGTCCGTACGGGATTCTGGATGAATCCGACCGGACTTCTGCGCATCGACGGTCTCCCCACCCGGAACGCCGAAATCGCATATCATCTCTTCCTTCTGCTCGACCGTCCCCTGCGCAACGGGGAACAACTGAAAATCCATCTTCCCGATGGCGGAACGTCTGCTTATACGCACATGCCGGACACTGCTGTTTCCGCGCTTTTTAAATGGAACCAGGTTGGCTATCCGCTTGAAACCGGATGCCGTTACGCCTATCTCGGCGCCTGGCTCGGAACCGCCGGGCCCATGCCTTTGAAACGATACACCGGCAAACCGTTTGAACTTATTCAGGCGGATACGGGCAAAACCGTCTTCCGGGGGATTCTCGCCGCACGCCGCGCCGATCCGGTTGCCTCCAACGGCGCGCCCTTCTCCGGTGAAGAAGTGCTTGAACTCGATTTTTCCGCATTTCATCAGCCGGGCAAATACTATCTCCGGGTTGACGGCATCGGAAGGAGCGGAATCTTTGCCGTCGAACGCAACGCCGCCGCTCAGGCGTTCTTCATCCATGCGCGCGGACTCTATCACAAACGCTGCGGAATCGGAAAGCGTCCGCCTTTCACCGAATGGACCGCCGCGGCGTGTCATACATCCGTCATCCGCGGTTCGTTCCCGCCGCATGAACGCCATTACGGAAGCGGCGACCCCAAGCGCGGCTTCGGGTTTTACGACGCGGCGGGAAACAGTCTCTCCGTCCGGCATTTCCAGTTGATTGCGGAAAACGCGCCGCGGACAAAACCGCTGGACATCCGCGGCGGCTGGCACGATGCGGCGGACTACGACCGCCGTCCGCTTCACCTCGAAATCGTCGGCGACTTTGCAGCCGTTTATCTGCTCCGGCCTCGGAACTTTTCGGACGGACAGCTCGGCATTCCCGAAAGCGGGAACGGCATTCCCGATATTCTTGATGAAGCAATCTGGGGGCTCCGCCATCTGCTCGCCGCCCAGCAAACCGACGGCGGAGTCGGAACCTGGTTTGAAACGACGCGCCATCCGCGTCCGGGAGAAGGCATGCCCGCGCAGGATCCCTGCGTCTATTACATCTCCGCCGCGACCCGTCAGTCGTCGCTCGAATACTCCGCGTATGCCGCGCTCCTCGCGCTCGCCCTCCGGAAGAGCGGAGCGGAGAAGGACGCCCGGATTTTTGCCGGGTCCGCACGCCGCGCATGGGAGTTTGCGATGAATCCGGCGAACCGCGTTCAGAAAGTCTACACGCTGAACAGACGCACGGTCTTCTACCGCGAACCGGCCGAACCGGAACCCGAATTTCTGGTAAAAGCCGGAGCCGCGCTCGCGCAATATTTTCATTCCGATGAATATCTGAAACCTGCGCTCGAAAACAGCGAAGCCGCACTTGCTTCCATGCGTAAGAACAGCTGGCGCCGCTCCCCGTTCTTCTGGTTCGAACTGGAACTTTTCCCTGAAATTACAGAGGCGCTTTCCGGTCTGCGCCTTGCCTGGCGCCGCGACCTGATCCGCGAAGCTGACCGTATGCTGGACTGCCAGGAGAACAGCTATCCTTACCGTACACCGTGGTTCAACGCAAAGAGTCCATGGGTCCACACAATGGCATGGGGCACTTGGCATCCGCTCCGCCGCGCGCGTCTGCTCGTCGCCGCCCATGCAATTACCGGCGAAGTCAAATACCTCGACGGCGCCGGTCTTGCGAACGATTTTCACAACGGGGCAAATCCGTTCGGCATGTGCATGACCAGCGGACTCGGCACAAGTTATCCCGTCCGCTTCCTTGATCTTCCCTCGTATGCGGACGGTATTGCGGAAGCTGTTCCGGGCATCACGCCGTACCGCAACACCTTCGGCATCGCGCGCGCGGATATTCAGCTGGCGCACGGACTCTACCTCAAGCCGCGTCCCGTGCTTAACTTCTCCGGCGCGGCGCTCTCGTTCCTGCCGCGTGAAGGGCTGGATGAACAGCAGTGCGCCGAAGAACTCGCAAAAGTCTGGCCCGTCTGGCGCCGCTGGGCAAATGTGGAACAGTTCAGTGTCGACGCCAGCGAATACAGCGTCTGGGAGACCATCGGTCCCGCCGCGGCTGTCACCGGTTACCTTCTGAACGGAGCGCAGCCGCCGGAAAAATCCTGGTTCCGGAAACCCGTCAGCAACATACGTTCACTCCCCGGCTTCGCTCCGCTGCCATGAGGAAAGGATCACGAAATGAAACATATTGAAATTTTTCTGTTCATCGACGCTCTCGGATGGAAGATTGCGGAGGAACACCGTTTCCTCGAAAAAGAACTTCCCGAACGCCGCAAACTTGAAATGCAGTTCGGCTACTCCTGCACAGCCATTCCGACTCTGCTTTCCGGCGAAAGACCATGCAAGCATGGACATTTCGGGCTTTTCCGCTTCGTTCCGGAACACTCCCCTTTCCGCACGCTCGCCCGGTTCGCTCCGCTCTTCAAGCCGGACTCCTTCTGGAATCGCGGACGCGTCCGCCACTGGCTCTCCCGGATTGTGAAACGTGTCTGCGGATTCACCGGATATTTCCAGCTTTACCGGATGCCCATTGACAAGCTCGGCATGATGGATTACTGCGAAAAGAAAAATCTCTTTGTCGAGCACGGCATGGCTCCGCTTGAAAACCTCTGCGACATGCTCAAACGCATAGGCGTTCCGTTTCATATCTCCGACTGGCGGAAATCCGATGCGGAAAATTTCAATGCCGGAACGGAAGAAATCCGGCGCGGAACCCGTTTCCTCTTCCTCTACACCGCTGGGCTCGACGCTCTGCTCCACCGGCATGTCCGCAACCCCCGCGTCGTCGCGGATAAACTCCGCTGGTACGAATCGCAAATCCGCGGACTGCTCCGCACCTGCCGCGAATCCGGTGTTGAAGCACGGCTCACTGTTGTCTCCGACCACGGCATGACGCCGCTTGAAAAGAGCGTTGACGTCATGAGTGAAATAGAGAAGACCGGCCTGCGCTTCGGCGTCGACTACGGAGCATGCTACGACTCCACTGTCGCACGCTTCCACTGGCTCAAGTCCGGCGCAAAGGAAAAAATCGAATCCGCCATGCGCAAATTTTCCGCCGACGGACATTTTCTTTCGGAGGAGGAACAGGACCGTTACGGCATTCTGCGTGCGGACCGCCGCTTCGGCGACGCGCTGTTTCTGATGAATCCAGGCGTCCAGATCGTCCCTTCCGACATGTGCCAGATCCCGCTGAACGGAATGCACGGATACGCGCCCGGCGACATTGATTCCGCCGCCTCTCTTCTCTCCAACCGGACACTCCCCGTGGATATCGTCGCGCTTGCCGACGTCTACCGTCTGATGAAGCGCCGCGCGGAAGGACTCAAGGAGGACGCCGAATGAAAATCCCGCTTCTGAAAAATACGCTCACCAATTATCTCAGCATGGGAGTGCGCCTGATTCAGGGCGTGCTCATCACCCGCTGGATGATTTCTGAGCTGGGAGAAGCGGACTACGGCCTCTGGATGATGCTGTGGGCTTTCTTCTGCTACTCGCTTCTGCTTGATTTCGGGCTTGGCGTCGCCGCACAGAAGGCCACTGCCACGGAACTCTGGAAACGCGATATTCAAAAGTACAATATCACCGTTTCCACGGTGTTCCTGTTTCATCTAGCCATGTCGTTCGTCATCATTGCCGGGACGCTCATCGCTTCCTGTTTCATCCGCGAGCTGCTGAACCTGCCGCCCGGCGCGGATACGGGTTATTACCGTCTCTGCTTCCTGCTGTTCGGAATCGGTTCCGCAACGATTTTCCCGTTCGGAGTTTTTCCGGAAATACTGGTCGGACTTCAGAAAATCTATCTGCGGAACAACATTACCGTTTTCGCAAAAATTCTTGAACTGGCGGGCGTCGGCATCCTGCTTGTCTTCAACCGGGGGCTCATCGCGCTGATCATCTTCACCCTTGCACTCACCGCGCTGACACAGAGTTTCATGATGATCGCCGTTTTGCGCAGCATTCCCGGATTCCGCATTCTTCTTCGCTGGGACGGAAAAATCTTTCGCGGGATCTGTTCCTTCAGCGGAACGGTCTATCTCACCTCCATTGCAAAAATCGTATGGGAACGCTGTTCGGTTCTGTTCATCAGCATTTTCTGCGGCCTCGTCCCCGTCTCCGTCTATCTGATCGGCGTGCGGCTGACCGTGCTGATGACTCAGTTAACCGGACCGTACCAGGAGAACATCTCTCCGCTTTCCGCGCTTCTTCATTCGCGCGGCAAACGGGAACACCTGGGGAAAATCCTCGTCAATTCCATGCGCTGGAACAGTTTTCTCGCGACCGGCATGACGATTGGAATTCTGATTTATTCGCCTGTGCTGATCCGTTTTCTGTTCCGCTATACGGATAATCTGGAACAGGCGTCGCTGATCTGCCGGATCACCGTCGTCTCCGTCTGGTTCTGGCTGGTCTTTCGCGCGATTCCGGAAAAGTATCTGCTCATGGCGGAGCGCCACAAACTCCTCGCCGCAGCAGCTCTGACCGAATGTACGCTTTTCGCCGGCAGTTCCATCCTGCTCCTCCGGTTCCATCCGTCGGAACTGACAGTCATGTGGACGTCCATCGGCGCACGGCTGGTCTCGACCTGCGGATTCATTCTGCCGGGACTTCTGCGCAACACCGGGCTCCGCCCGGCTCCGATTCTGATGCAGGCGGTTCGCCGTCCGCTTTTGGCCGCATTGCCCATGACCGCGCTCGGCATGACGGAATATCTTCTTCTGAAAGACAGAGTCGGGGACTTCCTCCTGCTTCTTCTCGCCGGTTTGACTTGCGGTCCGCTCTATCTTGTTTTCTCCTGGTTCCTGACGCTTGACCCGCGGGAACGCGGGAAAATTCCATACCTTCCCGCTCTCATCCGGAAAGTTCACCTTTAAAAACAACAACACGGAGGTTGTAGCATGAACTATGAATTTGAAGTGATTGGAGACATTCTGAAAGTGTGTCTGGATGGACGGCTGGTGGCGGCCTGTTCCGAAGAATTCAAAAAACAAACGCTGGACCGGGTCGGCAATACGAAGAATATCCTGTTTGACCTGAGCAAAATGTCGCATATAGACAGTTCCGGGCTGGGAGCGATGGTGTTCCTGCTCCAGAAGGTGTCGGCTGTCGGCGGAACCGTGAAACTCGCCTGCCTGCAGACGCGTCCGCGCATTATCTTCGACATCACCAAGGTCTTCCGCGTATTTGAAATCTACGACACCGTGGACGCTGCGCTGAAATCCTTTGAAACCGCCGGAGAATAAGGGCTGAAAATGAGACCCGGTTCCATAGCAATCCTAGTCCGTTCCCATAACGACAGTCTCTTTGTCGCCAGGACGCTGCAGATGATCCTGGCGCAGAAATGCTCCCTGCCATTCACCGTGTTCTGCTGTGATGACCGTTCAACCGACGGGACGGCGGAAATCATTCGGGCGCGGCCGGAAGTCCGGCTTATCGCGCCGCCGGAAGGGAAATACATGCCGGGCAGGACATTGAACCGGATGATTCAGGAGAGTTCCGGCGACATTACGGTGTTCAACAATGCCGATGCGGTTCCGGAGAATGAATCATGGCTGGAAAACCTGATCCGTCCGCTGCTGAATGGCGAAGCCGATGCGGTCTATGCCAATCAGCTGCCGCGCCGGGAGGCCGGCTGGCTGGTCCGCAAAGACAATGAACGGGCATTCGGAGACGGATGTGTTGCAGCAGACTGGGATTTCTTTTTTTCGCTGGCGTCGTCCGCCGCACTCCGGACGGACCTGACGGCTCATCCGTTTGATGAGACTTTCCTCTATTCGGAAGATGTGGAATGGGCGCACCGCCGGAGGATCCGGATTGTCTATGCAGCTGATTCTCTGGTGGAACATTCTCACAACTATACCTTTGCGGAAATGAGGCGTCGTTTCTATGGTGAGGGTTTTGCCGCCGCCCGGATTTTCGGAGGCGCGCCGTCGTTTCTCCGTACGCTGGGCGGTGTTTTCCGGGAGACCTGGCGCGATGTGCGGTATCTGTTCCGGCATCCGGCCGGACTGCGTGAATTACCCGGAGCATTGCCGCGCCGCTGGATTCAGCGTTTCCGGTTCCGCCGCGGCGCCCTGGATTATTTGAGGAAGGAAAGGCATGGTTAAAATCGCCCATGTGGTCCGCCGTCTGGTTTTTGAAGAATGGGGCGGTACGGAAACTGTGGTGTGGAACACGGTTCTGCATCAGAATCGCACAGGAATGGAGCCGGAAATCCTGGCGACTTCCGCATTGTCCGTTCCCGGCGAAGAGGTGAGGGAGGGTATCCGGATTCGGCGGTTCAAGTATTTTTATCCGTATTTTCCCATGCCGGAGAACGCGCGTCTGGCTCTGGACAAAAAAGGCGGCAGCCCGTGGTCGCCGGATTTGTTCCGGGCATTGGCCCATGGCGGTTTTGATCTGGTTCACATCCATTGCGCCGGGCGCCTGGCGCGGATTTGTGAAAAAATTGCGGCTCAATGCGGAATTCCGTCGGTGATTACGCTGCACGGCGGAGCGGCGGATGTCCCTCCGGAAGAAATGCGGGAAATGCTTCGTCCCCTGCGCCATAAGATTCCGTACGGCAGATATCTGGACCTGCTGATGCGGACAGGGGGCGATCCTGTCGCCCATGCGGATGCGGTGATTTGCATCAGCCGGACGGAAGAAGAGCGTCTGGCACGGAAATACCCGGGTTCCCGCATCGACTATCTGCCGAACGGGATTGAGGCGGAACGTTTTCAGCATCCGGACACGGCGGACGTCCGCCGTGAGTACGGCATTCCGGCGGACAGGAAATTGATTTTGTGCGTATCGCGGATCGATTATCAGAAAAACCAGAAAATTCTGCTGGAGCTGCTGGCACATGCCGGAGATACGCATCTGCTGCTGGCGGGGCCGGTCACGGCGCAATGGTATTGCGCGGAAGTGCTGGAAGAAGTGAAACAGCGGAATCTGACGGATCGCTTCACTTTGATACCGGGGCTGCCTCCAGATTCCCCGTTGCTGTATTCAGCTTATCATTCTGCATATGCTTTTGTGCTGCCGTCACGGCATGAGCCGTTCGGTATTGCCGCGCTGGAGGCCTGGGCGGCGGGAGTTCCGCTGGCGGCAGCCCGCACGGGTGGACTCCGGGATTTCATCAGGGATGGAGAAAACGGTCTGTTCTTTCAGCCGGATTCCGCAGCGTCGCTGCTGGAAGTCTGGCGGAAAATGGAAGATCCTGATTTGCGGGTCCAGCTGGTTCAAAACGGTCTGAAAGACGTCCGCCGGTTCACCTGGTCCGCTTTGACGGAACGTCTTGCCGGCATTTACCGGGAGGTGAAAAATGAAATCCGCTGAAAGAATACTTTATGTCGGCGAGTTCACCGGTTTTGCCGGCGGGATAGAACGCTATGCCTGGCAGACGGCGCGGCTCCTGCGGGCGGCGGGAATGTGCGTGGATTATCTGGGTACGGAACCTGCACGGGATGAAACGCTGTTCCGCAGCGGATTCCGGAAAGTCCTGTCTTCTTCCGTGCCGGTGGACGGAAATTATGGACTGGTCGTTCTGCACAAGCTCTGTTCCCTGCCGCTTTTGAGAAGGCTGCGCGCCATGTACGGGTAGAAACTGGTATTCCTGGCGCACGATCATGACCTGTACTGTATGCGCCGCCATTATTACACCCCGTTCGGACGCCGGAACTGCAGCCGGGCTTTTGCTTTGCCCCGCTGTATGCTGTGCGCGCTGCTGTCAAAACCGTCGAACTGGAAAAGATCCGCTTCAGAGTCCGCCCGGCTGCTGTCGGAATTGCGCGGGCATCCGGCAGTGGTGATTTCCTCGTTTATGCGTGACAATTTGCTCCGCAACGGGTTTGCTTCTGAACAGGTCCGGGTGATTCCCCCGGTCGCGGAAGATGCCGTTCCGCACGGACCGTTCATGCCGGACGGCAAATTGCGTCTGCTGTTTCTCGGTCAGCTGATTCGCGGCAAGGGTTGCGGGCTGCTGCTGGAAGCGGCGGCAAAACTTGACATTCCATTTTTACTGACTGTTGCCGGCGACGGTGCGGACCGCGCCCGGCTGGAACGGCAGTGCGCAAGACTCGGACTGACGGAAAAAGTCCGGTTCGCAGGCTGGCAGCCCGCTCCGGAAAAGCTGTTTGCCCAAACCGATCTGCTGGTTTTTCCGTCGCGCTGGCAGGAGCCGTTCGGGTTGAGCGGTCTGGAGGCGCAGGCGCATGGCATCCCCGCGGTCGCATTCCGGATCGGCAGCGTGGGGGAATGGCTGGAGGACGGCGTTACCGGCATGTCGGTTGCCGGGATGGATGTCGCCGGTTTTGCGGAAGCGATTGAATGCTTTGCGCGGAATCCGGAACTGTTGAAAACCATGGGTGCACATTCATATCATAATGCTGTGCATAAATTTACACCGGAGCGTTTTGTTGCCGCGGTGCGGAGTCTGATGGAGGAACTGCAATGAGAATACTGCTGTCCTGCGTCCCCTATGACGGAGGAAAATCCGGAATATCGGTCTGTATGCGTGAACAGGCAGCCGCATTGAAAGCGGCGGGCCACTCGCCGACTCTGATTGTGGAACATGATGCGGCGGGAGATTTTCCGGATGACCGGAAGATTCTGCTGCCTGCCTGGACAAGACGTCCGTTGTTTTCCATGCTGTACCATCTTTTTATACTTCCGTTCCGGATCCGCCGCCGTGATTTTGATTTCTGCCTGATCTGCGCGGCGAACCGCCGGGCGCTGGCGTTTTATCCGCTGCCGACGATTGCGGTGGTCCACGATCTTTCCCAGTATCATGTAACGGCAAAATACGATGTGTTCCGCATGTTTTACATCTGGAATATCCTGCCGTTTTTTGTCCGCCGTGCGGCCGTTGCGGCGGCGATCAGCCATTCCACGGCGGCGGATCTGCATACATTCTGGAAAATCCCCGAAGGGAGAATCCGGGTGATTCCGGACGGCTTGTCCCTGCCGGCGCCGCAGCCGCGGGGAAACAGGGAGAACTGGCGTCGCTCCCTGGGGTTGAAACGTCCTTATCTGCTCTATATTTCCCGTCTGGAACATCCCGGCAAAAACCATGTGCGGCTGATCCGGGCATTCCGGCGTCTGCCGTCCGCATTGGCCGAAAAATATGATCTGGTGATGCCGGGTTCTTCATGGGACGGCGCGGCGGCCGTTTTTGCGGAAGCGGAAAACGGGGGCTATGCGGATCATTTTCATTTTCCCGGCTTTATTTCCTCTGATGATCTGCAGGAAGCGTACTCCGGCGCGGCGGGCTACGTCTTTCCTTCGCTGTTTGAAGGGTTCGGGCTGTCGCTGATCGAAGCCATGCATTACGGCGTCCCGTGCGCCTGTTCCGCGACTTCGTCTCTGGGAGAACTGGGCGCAGGCTGCGCGATTCTGTTTGACCCGGAAAATGAAGCGGATATTGTCCGGGCATTGGAACAGCTGCTGACCGATACCGCGGGAAACCGGGAACGGATTCAGGCGGGGCGGCTTCGCGCCTCCGGATTCACCTGGGAGAAAAACGCCGCACTGACGATTGCCGTGGCGGAGGAATTGATGAAACGCCGTCCGGAAGTGTTCGGCGTTCCGGTGGATGCGGTCTCCATGGAGACCGCGCTGCGGCAGCTGAGCGACGGCGTCGGGGAAGCCCGGCGCACCGGACATTGCACCATGTTCAATTTTGTGAATGCGCATTGTCTGAACCTGGCGTACCGCGATCCGGAGTATCGGCGGATTCTGGAAAAATCGGCCGCGGTCTGGCCGGACGGAAGCGGCGTGAAACTGGCGGGACGGCTGCTGGGGTTTTCCGTCCCGGAGAATGTGAACGGGACGGATATGTTTCCTCTGCTGTGCGGCGGGAAATATTCGATTTGGCTGCTGGGAGCCGCTCCGGGTGTTGCGGCACAGGCGGCGGAACGGGTGAGGAGCCTGTTTCCTGCCGCGCGCATTGTCGGCTGCAGTCACGGTTTTTTTGCGGATGACGACTCTGAGCGACGGTTGATTGAAGCGGTCAATGCGGCGGACCCGGATTTGCTGCTGGTCGCACTGGGCGTTCCGAAACAGGAGAAGTGGATGGCGGCGCATCTACATGAACTGCATTGCGGAGCCGTGATCGGAGTGGGCGGACTGCTGGATTTCATTTCCGGAAGAATCCCGCGGGCGCCGCGTCTGCTGCGTCGGCTCGGCATGGAATGGATCTGGCGTCTCGCCATGGAGCCGAAGCGGTTGTTCCGCCGATATGTGATCGGCAATCCCGTGTTCGTTTTCCGTGTCGTAAAATACCGTTTCAAAAATTTGATTTTCGGAAAGGAAAAATAATATGAGAACTCTTCGGTCCGGACTGAAAGCCGTGATTGCCGCGCTGTTCACGGTCCTGTGCGCCATGGAGGCCGCCGCGACGGAATCCGTCCCCGGCAATATGACGGAACGGCCGCCGCGCATTCTGCTGCTGTCTTCGGTCAATCTTTCTTTTGTGCAATACTTTCAGGAGGTTACCAGCTTTCTGAATACTCTGAACCAGGCGAACAGCTCTTATCTGGTGGAGCATTACACTCCGGAGTCCCCGCAGACATTGTCCAGTCCGGAAAAATTTGCGGAAATCCGGGAGCTGCTGGACAAAATCCGCGCCGGACGTTATCAGGTAGTCGTCGCTTTTTACGGTCCGATGCTGGACCTGCTGCGCCATGAACTGCGGGATATTCCGCAAAAAGTTAAAATCATCGTCTGCGGACTTCCGCCTTCCATGGCGGACAGGGTTCCCAAAGCGCCGAATGTTTACCCTTTGTATCAGGATTTCTCCATCCGGAAAAATCTGAATCTGATCCGCACACTGTTCCCCGGACGCAAAAAAGTTATTCTGCTTTCCCACTGGAATCCGGTCGGCGTGGAAATCAAACGTCTGATGCGGGAAGAAATTCTCCATTTTCCTGAACTGGAACTGCTGACGCCCGACAATAATCAATACACGCCGGCAGAGATCCTGGACTATATCGAACAGCATAAGAAAGACGCCGTCATCCTGTTTTTCGGCTGGTTCAACAAGTATGCCTTGAATGCCGCATCCCTTCATGGGCTGATGGACAGATTGGGACACAACCGGGAACTGCCGCTGTTCGTCATGCACAGTTCTCTGCTGTACTACGGAACAGTCGGAGGATGCATGGAGGACGGTCAGGCGTACGGGCTGCGCGCCGCCATGCTGACACGGCGGCTGCTGGATGGAGAAGAACCGCATCCGGCAGGTGAAACGATCCCGCCAGCCGTCATCTTGAATCAATCCATGCTGGATTTTTACGGCATTCCTGCAGGAGAGATTCCCGCGGAAGCGGTCGTCCTTGATGTGAAACAGGATAATCAGCTCTTTGCGTTTTGCAGAAAACATGCCGCTCTGCTGTTCTCCCTGTTCGGCTTCATGCTGATAAGCATCTGCATTCTGCTGTTTTTTATCATACGGTTCAAGCGGTTCGCTCGCCAAATCTCCGATATATTCCACAATATGCCGTTCCGCGTGCTGGTGGTGGACGCCGACGAAAAGGTCCTGATGTACCATGTCTCTGCCGCCAGCGACAAAATAGAAACTTTGGGTGATTTTATCCCGGAGCTTTATCCGATGCTGCGGGAAACCCTGCAGAAAGTTCTCCGGGAGAAAAGGGTATGCACGAGACAATATATACTGGGCGGACTTCATCAGCGCGGAACTTTTGTTTATCTGCCGGAACAGATTTTCGGCAGACCGGCCATGCTGGGCGTCGGCATCGACATTGATGAGCTTTATTATCTGAATCAGAATGAAATGGTTCAGATGGAATGTTTGCGGACGGTGCTTCCGGAATTCAATGCGAACGCGTCTTTTGCGGCGATCCTGAAAATTTTCTGCGAACACCTGCATGGGGACCGTTGCTACCTGCTCCGTTATGATCTGCAAAACCGCAGCCGGGAACTGGTGGAGGAATACTGCGCGCCGGGCATTTCCGCATTGCAGACAAACTTTCCCGCGCAGGTTCCGGAAACCATGGACTGGATCAACCGGAACCTGACCCGCACAAAAGAAGGTCATAAACTGGAACACTGCCGGGTGTCTGAACTGCCGGACTCGCCACTTGCTCGCTATCTGCATCAGCAGGAAGTCAAGGATTTGTACACGATGCCGATCTTCCTGAAAAATGAATTGTGGGGCAGCTTCGGACTTGTCTATAAACAGCAGTCCGGACATCTGTCGCCCGTTCAGAAGCAGCTTTTCCCCATGATCGCGAAAATGGTCGAGCTGATTCTCCTGCGGCAGTCGTATATTTCCGACATAGCCGAAGCCCGCGACGCGGCACTGGCGGCGGCGCAGGCCAAAAGTACATTCCTGGCAACGATGAGCCATGAGCTCCGGAGTCCGCTGAATGCCGTTATCGGTTTTTCCGAACTGCTTTCAGACGGTTCGCTGCCGCCGCAGGAATTCCGCGAATACATATCCGGCATCAATTATGCGGGGAAAAGCCTGCTGAGCCTGATCAACAACATTCTGGATTATTCCAAACTGGAATCTGAACAAATGAAGATTGTTGCGGCCCCGACCGATTTCAATGAGCTGCTGAATAAATTGAAGGCTGTCTTCCGGCTGTCGGCGGAAGCCAAAGGACTCGAACTGAATTTTCTCTGCCGGCCGCTGCCCGGACTGATCCTGGATGCCTACCGGGTCAGGCAGATCCTGACCAATCTGCTCAGCAACGCCATTAAATTTACGGAAAAGGGACAGGTTCAGGTTCTGGTTTCATATGAATCCGGCACATTGAAGATAGCGGTCTCCGATACCGGACGGGGTGTGGACAAAGATTTTCAGCGGAAAATTTTCGAACCGTTTTACCAGCAGGAAAACAGTGACGCCACCTGTATCGGCGGGACCGGGCTTGGACTGGTGATTTCCAAAAAACTGGCGGAGCAGATGCATGGCCATATCCAACTGGTCAGCAAGCCCGGAGTCGGATCGACTTTTACGTTGGTTCTGCCGGATGTCCCGGCTGTGGCGGAGACGGCAGATCCCGCTCCCCGGGAACTGCCTGACATGAACGGCTGCCGGGGCATGGACATTCTGATCGTGGATGATTCGCCGATCAACCTGAAAGTTCTCGAAGCCATGTTCCGCAAAATTCAACTTCCGGTCCGCAAAGCGGCTTCCGGGGCTGCCGCCCTGGAAGCCATGAGTGAAAAAACGGCGGATGTCATTTTCACGGATTTGCGGATGCCGGAAATGAACGGTTCGGAGCTGGCGCGGATTATCCGGCGGAATCCGGCATGGAACAGGGTCCGGGTGGTGGCGATTACGGCGGATATTATGTTCAACGAGGAACAGAAAGCGGTCTTTGACGCGGTTCTGTTGAAACCCATTTCGCTGGAGCAGTTGTTTACTCTGCTGTACAGATTTTCGAAATCCGCGTGATGGCAATGGCTGTATTTTGCAGACCCGTCAAAAAAAGGGTGAATTGCAAGACTAAACGCACTCTTCACCTTTTGTAAGACTAATCGCACCAGTATCGTTTTGTAAGACTGAATGCACTTCCCTCTCTTGTCGGCGTGCTTTTAACTTTACAACGCTCATTGAACCTTCAACCTTGGACTTCCTCGCGCCGCCGTCCGCGCACTCAGCAAGATACTCCTCCGTCGCGGTCTTCAAGCTGACGGACGATGTTCTCGACTGTTATTGCAAGACGGAAACGCACTGTCTGAAAAACGGAACTTCAAAATCAGTGCGGGTCCGAATTCGGCGAATCTGCTGAGAGTCTTTTCCCTTATACGGCGGAAACCGGCGGAAGAGCCAGCAGGATACGGGCTTCGCCAGTGAAACAGGGATGCGCCGATGCTCCGACGGCAAATGTGTCGCCGCGCTGCAGAGAAATGGTCTCTGCGCCATCGGTGACGGTTGCCTGGCCTTCAAGTACGGTTCCCGCCATGAAGGGGTTCAACGTTTCCGGACGTTCCCAGACACGATGCAGCTTCAGCTCCAGCGAGCCGAAATAACGGACGGCATTGCGGTCAATCAGAGAGGTCAGCGTTGCTCCGTCGTCTTCGCTGAGTACAACCGGAGTTTGGAGAACCTTGGCGCGAAGCTGGTCCAGAGTCAAAATTTCCCGATGAAATACGGAGAGCGCTTCTTCGGGATCAAGACCGCCGAACCGGTCCTGCATGGTCAGCGGCTGTTCACCACAGCGGGCTTCCGGCTGAATCACCCAGTCGGTCGGCTCCATGATTTCCTGAACGAGGACCCCGGAACCGATGGCATGCGGGAAGCCTCCGGGAATCAGAATCACTTCGCCGGGAGTGATGGGGTAGCGGTGCATCATGCCGAGCGTCTGATCCATGACGCCCGACAAGGCTTCCCGGCGGAACACTTCAAAATCAAAGCGGTCGTTGAATCCCATCAGCAGATACGGTTCTTCTCCGTTGATACGGCGTCCGCCCAGCACGATCCAGGCTTCCGTTTTGCCGTAGGGCGAGTGAAAAAGGCGTTGCGATGCTGTACGGTCGGGGTGCGCTTGAATCGGCAGCCGGATGGCGGAGTCAAGCAGTTTGGTCAGAAAACCGGGAGTTTTTCCTGCGGATGCAGGATGATTCGGACCGAGCAGCGATTCGGCTTCCCGTTCCAATACACGGTCGAACGGTTCCGCTGAGCCGTCCGGCAGAAGAACCCGGCTGATCCCTTCGCCGGGGCATCCGTGCTGGGGATTCAGCGCCGCGACCGTTGAGGCGATCCATTCTTCGGGAAAAGAACCGTCCGCCGGTTCCGGCACGCTGCGCAGCTGGTCCAGACAGGCTCCGCCGCGATAGACCCGCCACACTCGATTCGGAAGAAATTTCAGCAGTTTCATTGGTAAAAACCTTTTTTTAAGATTTCAGGGTTGACTTTTTCATGGTATTAATGTATAATACCATCAATAAATGAAATTACAACCGGGAAAAGGAAAAAAGATGAAAAATCAGGCAGAGCTTTTCAATGCGGGGCTGGAACTGTTGTTTGCAGCCAAACTTCAGCAGAAACAATTGACCGGCTGGTTCGAATACCAGGAGCTCCGGATGCAGGAACGCGAGGCCATGTGTGCAGCGGGGCACGATCCGGACGATGCCCGTTACGCGGGAGAACTGCTGTGCCGTTGCGTAAAAAGAATGAATCTGACGATTCCGCCGGGCAGTGTGTTCGCAGGAACACAGGACGATGCGTTTTCGCCCAGCTATGCGCTGATCAATCCGAGTTTTGAGGTGGAGTCGTTCGCAGGATACTGTGATCCGGTCGCCATTTATTCGGATATAGAGCCGAGCGCGGCAATTCCGAAAGAACGCATCGAAGCGGTACGGGATTATTACCGCGGGACGCCTCATGTGAAACGGCTGACGGCGATTTATGAAAAAACTGCAACGCTGACGGATGAAGTCACCTTTTTCATGGAACCTGTCACCGGACACATGATTCCCGATATGCGGCCGATTCTGGCGCAGGGACTGGAAGTGTTTGTCGCAGCGGCACACACGAATGGTCCGTTCGTTGCGGTGATGCGGGAAGCGGCGCAGGCTGCTTTAATTCTTGCTGAACGCTATGCCGAACTGGCGGACAAGCTTGCTGCGGAACGCTCCGATATGCCGGGCGAACCGGAGCGGCTGAAACTGATCGCTGCAAACTGTCGCCAGGTTCCGAGGCGCAAAGCCCGCAATCTGCATGAAGCGATGCAGGCTTACATCCTGCTCTGGCAGCTGATGTGCCTGGAGCAGGCTCCGAATCCCTATGCGTTTTCAGCCGGCAATCTTGACCGTGTTTTTGAGCCGTATCGCGAGGGTACGGACTTTGAGACTGCTGTAACTCTGACCCGGCATCTGCTGGCGTTCTACATGGTCGGCGCGCGCGGCTGGGCAATCTCACAGAATCTGCTGCTCGGCGGACGCGATACCGCTGGCAACGACCTCGGCAACGGAATGACCGATGTGATTCTTGAAGCCTTCTTCCGTTCCAATCAGCCGCAGCCGGCGCTGTCGGTGAAGATTCACCGGAATTCGCCGGAGAGCCTGTTCCGCAATATGGGACGTTTCTACTTCACCCCGGGACACTCCACGCCGTCGCTGTTCAATGACGATATGATGTTCAAGGTTCTGAAATCCAAAGGAATCGCCGGGCAGGATATTCCGGACTGGGCGGTTGCGGGCTGTCAGGAGCCGTTGATCATGGGCAAGGAAAACGGCAACACCACCAACAGCTGGCTGAACCTCGCCAAAGTTCTGGAACTGGTGTTGAATGACGGTTGTTCCCTGCTGACCGGGCGCAAGATCGGTCTTTCCGCTGCGGAACTCGGTTATGATTCTCTGGAGGCGGTGTACCGCGACCTCGAAAACGCCTTTTTCAAGGAACTGGATTATGTTCTGCCGTTCATGGAGGCCGCCGCCAACCGCTGCACCGTTGCAATCGGAAAATGGGCGACCCCGTTCGGTTCTCTGCTGTTCGGCGGACTCGAAAGCGGACGCGACATGCGCGATCCGGAACATCCGGGGACCCGTTACAGCGGCAGCGGCTGCCTGATTCATGGACTCGGCGTCGTCGCGGATTCCCTGGTTGCGGTGAAACATTATCTTGCCGAACAGCCCGACGGAGTGCCGGTGTTACGGGCTGCACTGCAAAACAATTTTGCAGAAGCTCCGGGACTGCGTGCGCGTCTGCTTGCATATCCGAAATACGGCAGCATGGTTGCGGAACCGGACAGCGTCGCGATTCGCCTGGCTTCGGCTGTCAGCGACAAAGTCTATGCTCTGCGCAATCCGGCGGGGCGTCCCTTCATGCCGGACTATTCGACGCCGAGCACGCATCTCTTGTACGGATACTGGGTCGGAGCCACTCCGGACGGGCGTCCGGCGCGCGCCATGCTCGGTTACGGCGTTGACCCGCGTCCGGAGGTTACCGCCACTGAATTGACCGATCAGCTTCTCTCGGAACGCGGTCTGCCGTTCGGCAAAATGGTCGGCGGCTACGCTTCGCATATCGGACTTTCTCCGGCAACGTTTGCAGACAGGGACGATTTGGAAAGCAAGGGCGTTGCCATGCGCGACCGGGTGATCCGTCCGCTGTTCGCCGCCGATGCGGACGGCAATGCGCCGTATTACGTCTACTTCAATATCGACAATGCCAAGCACCTGCGCAAGATTCTGACCGATCCGGCAAAATATGTTCCGTCCGGCATTTACATCATGCGGATTCACGGGACCTTCGTGAACTTTCTGGATCTTGCCCCGGCAATTCAGGAAGACATCATCAAGCGGCTGGAACGGAGCGAATGCGCATGAAGAATCTGACCGAACAGATTCGCGCCGCGCTGGCGGGAGATATTCTTGCGGGGAAATATTCGCCGGGCGACCGTCTGCCCTCCGAGCGCGAATATGCCGAGAGCACCGGAACCAGCCGGGTGACTGTGCGCCGCGCCTACGACCAGCTCGAAGCGGCCGGAATCATTGTGCGTCGGCGTCCGCACGGAACCTGCGTGGCGGATACTTTTCGCGCTCATTCGGGAACACTGGAAAGCGTCGGTTTGATTACTACGCTTCCGCATGAATTCTCCGGACGCTTCGTCGAGGCTGTGAGCCGCTGCTGCCGGGAGCTGGACGCTCTGCTGGTTCTCGGCATTCCGGAGCCGGATGAAGGTCAAGCGCAACTGGAAATCGCCGTCCGGATGGCAACTCGCGGCGTCAAGGATCTGATCGTCTGGGGAGCCGACCGCAATTTCGATTTCCGCGTTTTCGAGCGTCTGCGGATTCTCGGTGTGAATCTGGTCTTTTACGATCAGGTTCTGCCGGGCAATTTTGCTGATTATGTCGGACTGGACAACGAAGGTGCGGTACGGGCATTGCTGGCGAAAGCAAAAGCGGACGGGGCGAAGCAGATGATTTTCGTCAACTATTCGGATCTGGATGTGGATACCAATGCCGAACGCCAGCAGGCGTTTGAAACGTATCTTGAGAACTCCGGATGCCGGGGAGAAATCCGCTTGATTTCCCGTCATGCCGGTGCCGCGGAATGCCGTTTGTTTGCGGCGGAACTTGTGGCGGCCGCCGCATCAATGCCGACTGCAGTGATCGGGGTGAACGCGCCGGTCCTGCAGATGCTGTTCCGTCATCCTGTCGCAGGAATCCGGCTGTATTGCGTGGACCATGTCCCGCAGCTGTCGGAACTGGGTGCAGTCGGGTTCCGTCAGCCCATCGACGCCATGGCGGAAGCGGCGGTTCTCGCCCTTCAGGAGCAACGGAAGAAAGGCGGAAAATGGCGTGCCGGCGTCCGCCGTTTTGCCGGAGAGCTGGTGGAAGCATGAGAATTTTTGCTCAGGGTTGGTCCGACCGCAAGGACGGTCCGGGGCATCGCCGGATCTATTACCTTAAAGGGTGCAATCTGCGTTGCCGCTGGTGCGCTTCGCCGGAGAGCATTGCGCCTCAGCCGGAACTGCTGTTTTATCCGGAACGCGCGGACGGTGAAGTCCTGGATTATCTTTGTCCGCACGGGGCGATCTGCGGGCATACTCTCAACCGCGCCATCTGTGGAAATTGTTCCGATCATGCCTGTTCAAAGTTCAAACACACGGCGTTGGAATGGGTCGGACGGGAACGGTCTCCGGAGGATTTGGAACAGGAGGTTCTGCTGTCGGCGTCGGGCTGGCATGATTTCGGCGGCGTGACGTTCGGAGGAGGGGAGCCAACTTTGCAGGCGGCGGAACTGCTCGACTGCATGGAACGACTGAAAAGGCATCGGATTCATACCGCTTTTGAAAGCAATGCAACGACTCCGGAATTTCCCCGCGCGGCACGCTGTGCGGATCTGGCAATCGCCGATCTGAAAGCGGGAACTCCGGAGGTTTTCCGCAACTGCACCGGCGGTGACCTGAATGCCGTTCTGGAACATTTGACGGAAGCCGTGGAAAGTGTTCCTGTGCTCCTGATCCGGGTTCCCGTAATCACCGGGATGAACGATGCTCCGGAGGAGCTTGCCCGGATGGCGGAACACCTTGCGAAGCTTCACCGCCGCCGTCTCGCGGTCCGTTCGAAACCGCTTGACGTGGAGGTCTTGAAACTTCATCATTACGGAGCTCCGAAATATCAGGCATTGAACCGGAAATACGAACTTGCCGGTTGTCCGGCTCCTTCTCCGGAGATACTCCGTCAATTTGAAAAAACACTTGCGGCATCCGGAATTACCTTGCAAAGGAATTGAATCATGCTGACTCTTGGAATTGATCTCGGAACAACCAAAACAGCCGCTGTGCTGTACGACACGGAAAAAACGAAGCCGGATTTTTCAAATGTGCACAAATTCCCGGACATCGTCTTCAGCTCTCCGTCACTTCCTCTTCCACGGGGGCGGGGGGAAGATCAATGACCTTGATGGTCTTCCAGACGCCGGAACGGCGGCGGAGAACCATCAGAAAAGCGTCAACGCCAAGATAAAAGGTCAGAAGCCCCCAGATCGCAAAAAGACTCGAATTGATGAAGTATACCATCAGAACCGTGCCAGGGATCTGGATCAGCCAGGAGGTGGAAACGCCTATCAACAACGGAATTTTCGTGTCGCCGGCGCCGCGGAGACTGCCCATTGCAATGAAACGCGTCGCATCAAAGATGTTGAACACAATCGCCCAGTGAAGAACCGTCACAACCAGGCGTTCCGTCAACTCCGTGTCCATTCCCGTCGAGCCGCCGCGCGAACTGAAAAGATGCGCAAGAAGCTCCGGACAGAACAGATAGAACAGCGCGGCAAAGGCCATCCACGCGATCAGCATTCTCCAGGAACGCCAGCAGATCCGCTCCGCAACCAGGAGACGGCGGCGGCCGATGTACTGTCCCGTAATAATGCTTGTCGCATCCATCAGACCGATCATCGGCATGTTGCCGATCATGTTTATCGAAAGCGCAATGCTCGTTGCCGCAAGTGCTTCGTTGCCCGTGTAGCCGATCATCATGACCACGATCGCAAAGGCGGCGTTGCGGATGAACGCCTGGAGTCCGGCGGGCGTGCCGAAACAGAGAAGTTTGCGGAAAATCGCCCAGTCGAAATTCCGGTTGGAACGGGTCGCATATTCCTGTTGGTCGTGCAGCAGGAAACAGGTCGCGGCAATAGCCAGCGTACAGAGGTTTGCAATGGAGTTCGCAAGTCCGGCGCCGAGAATCCCGAGCGCGGGAAGCCCAAGTTTGCCGAAAATCAGAAGGTAATTGAGGGGGACGTTGATGCAGCAGCCGATGATTTTCACCTTGGCGACAAAGCTTGTTCTGCCGCGTCCGGTGAAAAATGAAAAGAACGCCGTTTCCATGCAGGTCAGCCCCGCGCAGGGCGCCATGCCGGTGAAATACTCGATTTCGTAATTCGCAATCTGCGGGTCGTGTCCGTTGTGCAGAAAAATCCATTTTCCCCCGAGCGGGAGCAGGAGGGCGAGGAGGGCGGCGACGGAGGTTCCGAAATAGAAGCCGTTCCAGGCGGTGCGGACACAGCCGTCGCGGTTGGCGGCTCCGTAATACTGCGAAACGACTGTCGCGGTGAAGCCCGTCGTTATGAGAAAGAACGCCATGAGCGTAAAAAACATCTGGCCGGCGGGCATGGAGGCGGCGATCTCCTCGGGTGAATTTTTCGCGAGGAAGATGCGGTTCACCACCATCATCACCGTGTTGCTGGCGCTGAGGATGATCAGCGGCCAGGCAAGCCGCCAGATTTCAAAGTATCCGCCGGGCTCCAGAAACTGGCGCCGGCTGAACATCGCGGCAAAGCTGTTCCATAAACGGGCGGACATGGAGGATCAGAGTCCGAGGCGCGCCATGATTTTGTCAACCGCCTCATCATCCGGCGTCGGTTCGGCGTCGGGGGTGCCGAGAATCTGCGCGGGATCGGTTTTCGAGTAGAACTGCCAGCAGAGCGTGCCGTCTTTGGCGGTCCCGTTCAAGCCGATTTCCGCAGTCGGATGCGTGGTGCAGCAGCTCGGACAGCCGGAAATGCGGATTTTGTCGATGATTGTATCCGCAAGACGGATTTTCTCCTCTTCTTTTCCGGCGAAGTGAGCGTCGAGCAGCTCTCCGATCTTGTCGCCGATTTCCGGCGAGTTGCGGAGTCCGATTTTGCAGACGGAGCAGCCGACGCAGGAGACGATCTGACCGACGAACGATTTGAGCGTGGTGTCGAGTTTCGGCAGAAGCTTCAGCAGGTCGTCGTAAAGCGCGGGGAGGGCGTCGGTCGGGAAATCGACGAAATAGAAGTCGCGCGCGGTTGTGAGACGCATCTCCGCGAGCGAGTATTTATCCATGATCCACGCGAAAGCTTCAAGGTCTTTGACGCGGAAGTTGCCGTGGGGGATGCGGATATGGACGAGCGATTCCTCCTCTTTGAGGGAAGGACGGGTGTTGATGCGCTTCCACGTGTCGAGTCCCGGGTTGAGATGAGCGCTGAAGCTGCGGGGGAGGATGCGTTCGCGGGATTTGCCGAATTCGGGCTTGAGGTCGGGGGCGTCGGCCTTTTCGAAATATTCGAGCCAGAGTTTCCGGAATTCTTCTGCGCCGAGTTCGCGGACGAGGTAACGGATTCGCGCCTGTGCGCGGTTGGTGCGGTTTCCGCGTTCGGAGAAAAGATCAATCATCGCTTTCGCCGCTTTTCCCGCTTTGGCGACGGGGATGAAGTCGATAAGCGGAATGCCTTCGGCACTGTTGCGTCCGATTCCTCCTCCGCCCCAGACGCGGAAGCCCTTCATGCCGTCTTTTTTGACGGCGAGGAATCCGAGATCCTGGATGCGGGCGAAGCGTTCGTCTTCGGGCGCATCGTACATGCCGATTTTGATTTTGCGCGGCAGATGAAATGCGGGTTCGAGGGTGAAAATATATTTTTTGAGTTCTTCCGCGTAGGGGAAGACATCGAAAGCGGAATCTTTGCGGACTCCGCAGAGGGGGGCTGTGAGGAGGTTTCGGAAGGTGTCGCCGCCACCGCCGCGGAACGGCAGGCCGAGTTCCTGGCAGAGGTCTATGACGGCTTCGATGCGGTTCGGGTTGACGTTGTGCAGCTGGACATCCTGGCGCGTGGTGAAGTGGAGGTAGGCGGCTTTTGAGCATTTGCCGATTTCGATGAGTTTGCGCAGAGTCTCCTGCGAAATGCGTCCGCCGTTGATGCGGATGCGCATCATGAACTGATCGTTTTTCTGCTGATAGATTCCGTATGGTGCAAAGAAGCCCTTGATTTCCGCCGCCTTTTTGTTTCCGGCGAGGAATTCCCGAAGAGCCGCTTTTTCATTTGCGTAGTCGTACATCGTTTCCGCCTCCTGATTCTGGATATATCAGGGAATATACTTGTTTTTTTGCGGAATGCAATCTATATTATCAAGGAAAATGAAAGGAATTTTAGAATGCCGAAAACGATTCTGCTGATCCGCCATGCAAAACCGCAGCCGTTCGGGCTTGTCCGCAACGATTTCGACCGTTCGCTGGATCCGCGCGGCGTGCTCGAAGCCAAAAAAGCCGGAACCGGACTGCGGAAGCGCGGGATTCTTCCGGAACTCTGCGTGTCGAGCCCGGCGCCGCGTGCGCTCTATACTCTGCGTCTGATGCTGACGGAGATGAAACTGGATCCGGAACAGATTGTGACCGACCGCGCAATTTACGAGGGAGATCTCTCCGCACTCCTGAATATCGTCCGCGCATTTCCGGATGAGGTCTCCTGCGCGGCGCTCTGCGGACACAATCCGGGAATTTCCGAACTCGCCGGACAGCTCTTCAACAGCTGTCTGCCGGCAATGAACACCTGCGAAGTCGTTTCGCTGACCCTTGAAACGGATCGCTGGATCGACGCCGGGCTCGTTCCCGCCGTCTGTACGTTCCGTCTGACATCCGGTTCCCGCGCATGAAGAAAATTTACTGCGATCCCGCCCAGACTCTCGGCTGCGCCGGATGCGGCAAGTGCTGCGGCAGCTGGGGCGTGCCTGTCACCGGAGAGGAGTTCCGCCGGATCTGCGCACTGCCGCTGACGGGGCTTCCCGTGCCTGTTGAGCGGTGTTTCAAGCGGACGAAGAAGGGATTCTGGCTGGCGAAGCGGGACGGGCGCTGCATCTTTCTCGATGCGGAGAAGAAATGCCGGATTCATGCGCAGTTCGGGTTCGAGGCAAAGCCGCTGACCTGCCGTCTCTATCCGCTGGATGTGCGGACATGGAGCGACGGTTCGGTTTCCGCTTCTCTGCGCTGTGACTGTCCCGCCGCCGCATGCGGACAGGGGACGCCGCTGGGACAGTGCGGAAAACAGATTTCCGCATTCGCCGGGGAGCTGGAAGGACGCCGGAAAACGGCGACGGCGGACTACTCGGATGTCCTCGCTCCGGAAGTCGTGCGTCTGCATGAGATCGCGGATGCGTACGAACGGATTCTGATGGAGCGGTCCGTACCGCTGAACGTCCGGTTTTATGCGGCGGCGTGTCTGGTTCATTTCCATTCCAAGCCGGGGAATTCCGATGACATTCTGGAGGCGGAGGAGTTCGGAGAGGATGCGTTTTCGTTTTTCCGGAGGAGCGTGGATCACCTGAGCGCGTGTCTGGCCGATCCGCCGAAACTGCGGCGCGATGCGCTTGTCGCGTTCCGCTTCCTGTTCTGGAACTTTTTGCGGGCGGATGAATCCGCATCGTTTTTGCTCCGCCTGAGAGGAACGTTCGATTCGCTGCGGTTCATTCTCGGCGGGGGGACGCTGAAGCGGACGTCGGCGGGGTATGATGTGAATGCAAAAGGAGTGTTTGCCGCGATGAGGCGCTGTACACCGGAGCCGGGGGCGTTCGAGCCGTATCTGCGTTTCCTGCGCGGACGCCTTGCATCTCTGCACTTCTGCGGGACGCCGTCGCACGGGCTGACGTTCGAGGAGGGAATGCTGTATCTGCTGGCGTCGTATCCGGCGGTTCGTGCGCTGTCGTCGCTTTCGGCGCTGTCTCACGGGAAACTTCAGTTCAGCACGGAGGATGTGACGCGCGCGGTGATGCGGCTGGATCACGGTTTTCTGCGGACGGGGCTTTATGCGCTGAAATCCATGCGGAGTTCGCTGCGGAAGCTCGTTTCGGAAGAGAATTTCGCGGCGTTACTTGCCTGTTGTCCGGAGAAGACGGAATGACGCGGCGTCGCGGTCGATTCCGCGGAGACGTTCAACCGGAATTCTTTCGGGGCAGATGAAGGTTATCACCCACATTCTGCCGTTTTCAACAAGCAGATAATCAATGATCCGTTTCTTTTTCAGGACATATTCCATGCGTATGGCGCCGAGTCTGCCGATTTGAAAACTGGTCTGGACGATCCCGCCGGAAAGATTTTTGTCTTTATAAAGCTCGTCCTCTATTGCCCGGCGATGAAAATAGAGATCGCCGAAAGATTCCATCGAAACGATGTTGAGCAGGAGAGGAATTTTGCCCGTCAGATCGCGCCAGGCGGTGAGTTTGACTGATTCATCCTTCAGCATCCGGTCTATGAGAGAAGATGTTTCCCATTTCCCGGAAAGGCTGATCGTAAAATCTTTTGTACCGAACTCCGTCGCGGAGAGCGCCGCCGTGAAAAGGAGGAGCAGAAGGAGGAGGCGACGCATCATCCTGCGGCATTCCGTTTCGCGTTGGCGCGCTTGATTGCCGTATGAACCGCGGCTTCGAGACTGCCGGTGTCGGCCAGGCCTTTCCACGCGATTTCAAAAGCGGTTCCGTGGTCGACGCTTGTCCGGATGATCGGGAGACCCATTGTGGAGTTGACGCCTTTGTCGAACGCCAGCATCTTGAACGGGATGTGGCCCTGGTCGTGGTACATGGAGACGATGCCGTCGAAGGTGTTGCGGATGGAGTCGATGAAGAGCGTGTCGGACGGATAGGGGCCGGAAACGTCCATGCCGCTTTCTTTGAGTTTGCGGACGGCGGGTTTTACGACGGTTTCGTCCTCGGTTCCCATGTGACCGTTTTCCCCCGCGTGGGGGTTGAGTCCGGCAACCGCGATGCGGGGATGTTCCGCGCCCTCGGCCTTCGCGGCTTCTTCGACAAGTTTCGCAACTTCGACGATGCGCTCCTGGGTCACGTGCGCGGAAACGTCTTTGAGAGCGATGTGGGTGGTCACGAAAATGACGCGCAGTTTGCCCGCCGACTGCATCATGGCGAAACGGTCGGTTCCGCAGAGTTTCGCAACGAGTTCGGTGTGCCCGGTGAACGGAATTCCCGCTTCATTGATTGCCGCTTTGTTGACGGGACAGGTGACAATCGCATCGGCTTTTCCAGCCAGGACGTCTTCGGTTGCGCGGACGACGGTGTCGTATGCGAGCTTTCCGGTTTCTGGCGAGAGTTCGCCCGGAGCCAGTTTCGCAAAGGGAAGGGAGCCGACGGGGACGATATCCGGCGTGACTTCCGGGGCGAAAAGCTCCGCGGCCTTGCGGATGATCTCTGCGGGCCCGTAGAGGCGGATATCCGCCGCCGAAGTCAGTTCCTTGTTCCGGAGAATACGCACGGCGATTTCCGGTCCGATTCCGGCGGCATCGCCGACCGACAGAGCTATGACGGGTTTCCGCATGTTCTGCCGTTATGCGTTTTTGGACGCAAGAAATTGCGCTTTCTTCTCTTCAAGAAGGAGCCCGACCTGATCGGTATTGATCGGCATGTAACCCTTTTCCTTGAGATAGTCAAGAAAACCGAGCCAGTCCTGATGATTCCAGCTGCCCTGATGCCGTTTGACAAAATTCATGGCGATGGGGGATCTTCTCAGTTTCTTGTAATTCGATTCTTCCTTGGAAAGTGCCATAATGAACCTCCTTTTGGATTAATGTTTTGAGACGGTTTCAAAAGTTCCGGCAGCCTCGGACCGCTCTTTTGCGAATCGGCGCAGGAGCGGTTTCAAATCTTCCCGGCAATATCTTTTGGAATCAACTCTTTTATTAATATAATATGCTTTTGCAAAAAATCAAGTTTTTTCGGCCTACAGTCTTTTGAAACATCCGTTTTCCTGCTGTATATTACCGTGAATAAAAACGAACGGAGGAGTTTCTATGCCCGGCAGAGTGCTTTGGAATGTGGAACATTTGAATTTGGAGATCGGACGGCAGACGCTGTTTCAGGACGCCGCGATGTCGCTCCGCGATGAGGAGCGCGTCGCGCTGGTCGGACGCAACGGCTGCGGAAAGTCAACCTTGCTGAAAATCATCGCGGGACTGGAACAGCCGTCGAGCGGCGACATCAGCGTTGCGCGCGGAATCCGCATCGCCTATATGCCGCAGGATTTTGCTCCGCCGGAAGGGCTCACCATCGAGCAGGCTGTTCGCGAGGGGCTCGCCTGGTTCGATTCGCTTCTCAAACGCTACGAAACACTTCCGCCGGAGTCGCCGGAACACGAGTCGCTCGAACATCTGCTGACTCTTCATGACGCATGGCATCCGGAGAAGAAACTGGAAATCACGCTTGCAAAACTTCATGTCCCCGACCTGAACCGTCTCTGCTCGGAGCTTTCCGGAGGCGAACTCCGCCGTGTCATGCTGGCTCGAACCATTATCGGTGAACCGGATCTGCTGCTGCTCGACGAACCCACCAACCATCTCGACGTGGAGACCATCGCGGGAATCGAGGAGTTCCTCGCCGGGTACCGCGGCGCGTGTCTGTTCGTCACTCACGACCGCTGCTTTCTCGACCGCATCGCAACCCGCATCATTGAGCTCGACAACGGCAAATTTTTCTCCTGCGAAGGTTCTTATGCGGATTTTCTTGCGGCAAAGGAGGAACGCGAATATGCCGAAGACCAGGCGGAGGCGCGCCGCCGCAGTTTCCTGCGCCGCGAAATCGAATGGGTCCGCCGCTCCCCGAAAGCGCGTCTGCGCCGCAACCTCGGACGCCTCAAACGCTACGATGAAATCGCCGCACAGAGCGCGCCCGTCCGCACCGGACAGATTGAGCTGATTATTCCGAAAGCCTCGCACCTCGGCAACAAGGTCGTCGATATGAAAAACGTAACGTTTTCGCGCGGAGGGCGGACGATTCTGCGCGACTTTTCGTTTGAGTTCACCGCGGCGCATAAAATCGGCGTGGTCGGACCGAACGGAGCGGGGAAAACGACGCTTCTCAAGCTTATGACGCGGCAGCTTCAGCCGGATTCGGGCGAAGTTTTCATCGCTCCGACAGTCGAATTCAATTACATCGACCAGGCGCGCGTCGCGCTCAACCCGGAACGCACGGTTTGCGAAGAAATCGGCGAGGGACACCAGTTCGTCAATCTTGGCGACGAACGGATTTCCATCTGGGGCTACCTCAAGCGCTTCATGTTTGAAGACGAGCGCATCAACACGCAGGTCAAGCAGCTTTCGGGCGGCGAACGGGCGCGTCTAACCCTCGCGAAAATCCTCAAGGGCGGCGGAAACTTCCTGATTCTCGACGAGCCGACCAACGATCTGGACCTCATCACACTGCGCATTCTGGAAGAGGCGCTGATCGACTACGACGGCTGTCTGGTTGTCGTCAGCCACGACCGCTATTTCCTGAACCGCGTCTGCAACCATATCATCGCATTTGAGCCCGACGGCTCGGTGACGACAACGGTCGGCGATTACGAATACTACGCGTCGAAACGCGCGGAACGTCTTGCCGCTCAACAGAAAACGGAGAAAAAAGAGACGGCGAAGCCGAAAGCATCCGCGCCTGCCGCTCCGAAGAATCCTCCGAAAAAGCTGAGCTACAAAGAGGAGCGCGAACTGGAATCTCTGGAAGCGAAGATCGCGGAAACCGAAGCGCGCATCGGTGAGATTGAGACGCTGTTTTCCTCCCCCGATTTCTTCACACTTCACGGCAGGGAATCCCCCGCGCTTCAGAAGGAACTTGAAGACTGCCGCGCCGCGCTTGACGGTTTTTACGCCCGCTGGGAAGACCTGGAATCTAAAAAGGAGCAATTCAAATGAACGGATGCAAAACGGAAACAATGGACGACCTTCTCTCGATCATGCGCCGTCTGCGCGCCCCGGACGGCTGTCCGTGGGACCGCGAACAGACGCACAAATCCCTCAAGAAAAGCCTGATGGAGGAGTGCGCCGAACTGATGGACGCCATTGAGGCGGAAGACGACTGCGGCATGCGCGAGGAGATGGGCGATCTGCTGATGAACATCGCTTTGCAGGCGGTCATTGCGGAGGAGCGCGGCGCGTTTACATTCCGTGACGTCGTTCATGATATCGCGGAGAAGATGATCCGCCGCCACCCCCATGTTTTCGGTTCGGAACATGTGGATTCCTCTTCCGAGGTCGTCGGACTTTGGGAGAAGGTGAAAAAGGAGGAGAAGAAGGACCGCAACTCCGTTCTGGACGGCATCGCATATCACTGTCCCGCGCTCCTTCAGGCGGAGAAGATTCAGAAACGCGTCTCGAAGTACGGTTTCGACTGGAGCGACCGGCGCCGGATCGTCGATAAGATTCAGGAGGAACTGGACGAGGTGAAAGCCGCGCTCGCTTCCGGCGATGAAGCGCATACCGACGAGGAACTGGGGGATCTTCTGTTTGCAACCGCGAATCTTACCCGTTTCCGCAAACGCGCAAGCGCGGAGGAGCTTCTTGCGCGCGCAAACCGCAAATTCGCGGACCGCTTCCGTTACATTGAAACGCATCTCGCCGCACAGGGCAAAACGCTGGAGGAAAGCTCCCTCGCGGAGATGGACGCGCTTTGGAATGAGGCGAAAAAAGCCGGTCTCTGAACTTTTCGCCAAGTTTTGAAAATCAAAAAACGCACCCGGACGGAGGTGCGTTTTTTTATGAATGAGAAAGGTACGCAAAAAGGCGAAACACCCGTTACTCCGATCTCATGAACCTTGCAAAATCCGTGTGTTCCGCCTGTGCAAAAAAACTGTTTCAAGATGTGAACGGGAGATCACAAATTGAAATGGCAGAGATTTGCACACACGACATTCCCGCGGGGGAATGCGTTTTCCGCGAAACGGCGGAATTTGTTTTTTGCGAAAGTCCGGACGTTCCGGATTGCGCGTCTGCATGTTTTGGCAAACGGCGATTCCACAAAAAACGATTTGCAGCGGTCATAACAGCTTTCGAGCGGGATGCGGAAGGAGAGCGCAAATGCGCCCGCTTCCTGAATCCAGTTCGCCGAAACGTTCCGGATGCAGCTGTCGAAGCTGCCCGGACGGGGATCGATCAGAGAGAAATCCCCGGTTGCGGAGACGCCGGAAGAGCACGAACAGTAAAATTCGTGTATCTTGTCGGAAAATGTCAGATTCTCTGTCATAGCCGATTGCTTCCGGTTTCCGTTATGCGGCGATTACTTCTCGTTTTTCTGCAGAACGTTTGCTTCGACGAGCTTGTCGATGAGCTGCTGCATGGAGTTGAAGGCTGCGAGGAATCCGTTCGGGGGCATGATCACGCGGATGTTGCCCTGGGGAAGCGGAGCCTTGCCGTCTTCGGTCGGCTGGAGGGTGACGAAGTCGAATCTGACCATGCCGCCCGCGAAGTGAATCTGTCCAATGCCGTCCGCAAAGATTTCCTGTTTTTCGTTCATTTTCAGAACCTTTCTCTTTATTGTTTTGTTTTGGAATGCCTGTTGTGCGTTCCGTGTTGACTAAACGATAGCAGAAAAATGGAAAATGTCAAGCCGTTTTTGATAAAAAATCAAAATTTGTTACGGATTCAGCTCCGGTTGCGGACTTTTTCCTTTTCGTGCTCGCAACGGTCGTTGATCGAGGCGATTTCCGTAATGAGACCGGATTTGATCTCTTCGATTTTCGCGGGATCTTCTTCGCGGGCGAGACGCTGCTGTGCGGAAAGTTCGGCTTCCGCGACTTTGGCTTTGCGGATCTGTTCGATTTCGGCGAGTTTCTGTTTGACTTCGTCGGAAACCCGGTTCAGGATTCCGCCGCTCCGTTCCAGTGCAAGTTCGTATGCGCTTTTCATTTCGATTTCTCCATAAAGTAAAACATCAGGGCGTTGAGGACGAGTCCGTGTTCGATTGTGCCGTCGCGCATCATTTCGCGGACCTTCTGTTCGGGGACAAGTTCGGTGACAATGCATTCGGTCGGTTCCAGACGCGGTTCCGAAACGCGTTCCGCCTCTTCGACGAGGATGGTGTGGCAGTAGTTGCCCTGAAGCGCGGGGTTCGGGTGGACGCGTCCGATGACGCGGGCGTTTTTCCCGGCGAATCCGGTCTCTTCCATCAGTTCGCGGATGCCGGCTTCTACGGGGGAGGGATCGGTGCGGTCGATGCAGCCGCCTGGAATTTCCCGTTCCGTTTCCCGCGTGCCGTGGCGGAACTGCCGGATGAGGACGAGTTCGTGCTGTTTTGTGACGGCGACGATGTTCACCCAGTCGCAGGTGCGGCAGGTGATGAATTCATGAACGGCGCCCGTGCGCAGGCACTTGCAGTTTTCCGCGCACAGGGTGATGACGCGCGACTTGAAGATCTCCCTGGGGGATTCCAGGGGGAGCCATTGACTTTTCGGGTCGCAGTTGTTCATAACGTTCTGCCGGCGGCTTCCACGAAGGGACGCAGGGCTTCCATGAACGCCTTGAAGTCGGCGCAGGGGATCTGCTGGGCCGCGTCGCTGAGCGCTTTGACGGGCGCGGGATGCGATTCGACGATGATGCCGTCGGCTCCGATTGCCGCTGCGGCTTTCGCAAGCGGGAGAACGTATTCGAGTTTTCCTGCCGCATGGCTCGGGTCGACGACGACGGGGAGGTGCGACTCCTTTTTTGCGACGGCAACCGCGCTGATGTCGAGCGTGTTGCGCGTGGAGGTTTCAAACGTGCGGATTCCGCGTTCGCAGAGAATCACCCCGGTGCAGCCGTGAACGAGGAGATATTCCGCCGCGTTCAGCCACTCTTCGACCGTTGCGGACATTCCGCGCTTGAGGAGGACGGGGCGTCCGGCTTGGGCGACGTTTTCGAGGAGGTTGTAGTTCTGGCAGTTGCGCGCGCCGATCTGAATGCAGTCCGCCACTTTCGCGACGGCGTCGATCGAGGGGATGCCGACCACTTCGGTCACGACGGGGACATGGTATTTGTCCTTGACCGCCTGCAGAATGTCGAGCCCTTTCTGTCCGAGTCCCTGGAAGTCGTAGGGGGAGGTGCGTGGTTTGAACGCGCCGCCGCGCAGGATGCCGACGCCGTCGGCGGTGAGAGTGGAAGCGGCAATATCCATCTGTTCCGCGGATTCAATGGCGCAGGGGCCTGCGATGATCTGAAATTTTTTCCCGCCGATTTCCTGGTTCCCGATTCTGAATATGGAATTTTCCGGATGAATTTCCCGGCTTGCGAGTTTGTACTTTTTCTGGATCGGGTGGACGTCTTCGATGCAGGGGATGTTTTTGAGGGCCTCGAGAGACATGTGCAGGTTCTCGTCTCCCACCGCACCGAGAACGGTATGTTCCACGCCTTTGATGAGACGCGGCTCGTACCCCATGTCCGAAACCATTTTCTCCACTTTCTGAATTTCGGTTTCCGGACAGTTCGGCTTGAAAACAATAATCATTTTTTGCCACTTCCAATGCATTTTCTCTCTTTGTACAGCTCAAAACAAAGAGATTTTTCAAAAAGGGAAAATTTTCATTTGCAGAATTCATTTTCCGAGCTACATTATATACAATAAGGCAGGGACCCCGAAAATTCAAGCGAAAGAGTGAAAAAATGTCAACAATACCCAATGTTTCGGCAGCCATCTATATCGGAGCCTATTCCGCGCAGATGCTGATCGCCCGCATGAAACCGGAACTCAACTCTTTCGAACTTGTCAACCAGTTTACAACCCTGACCCACATGATGCAGGACTGTTCGGAGGACGGCATTGTCTCGGAAACGGGGATGCAGCGGCTTTTCCATGTTCTGCGCGAATTTCACCAGACAGGACTGCTGGAGGGCGTCTCCGTTTTCTATGTCGCCGCGACTTCCTCGCTGCGTTCGGTGACGAACCGGAGTTTGATTCTGCTCGGCTGCCAGCGCGAATTCGGCGAATTCCCGCGTCTTCTCAGCGGACGCGACGAGGCACGGCTGAATTTCATCGGCGCAATCTCCGACGCGATGGCGAACATGCCCGTCATTGCGTTTTATCCGGGATTCAACAATATCTGTCTTGCTTATGGAACGGCTTCCCGGATCGATGCCGCATTTGAGCTTGATTTCGGGATCAGCGACATCAATGAACGGCTGGAGAAACTCCGCCGCATGATGTTCCGTCCCTTCCGCGTCGCCGCACTTCACCGCTATGTGACGAAGCATCTCGCCGGATTCTCCGCCGACTATAAAAAATGGCGCGAATCAATTGTCATCGAGCCGGAATTCATGGCGATCGGGCCGGTGCCGATGGGCTGTCTCGCCCTTCTGACGAAACAGCCGGTGTTCGGAACAGTGGATTCCATTTCGGCGATTCCGCAGACGGCCGCATCGCTGACGGAGATGAGCCGCTCGCTGGTTCTCCAGCCGCCGGAGGCGCCGCTCAGACAGCCGGGGATCGACCGGGAGATGGCGCCCGTTCTCGCGGCGGGAATGATGACGCTCCGCTGTGCGCTTGAGCTGACCGGAAGCTATGAATTCCGCGTGACGCCGTTCGGAGTCTGTGCGGGGATGCTGAAATCTCCCTCCTGGCTGTTTACGCAGACCAATGTGTAACGGAATCAGAGAAAGAAATCTTCCAGATATTTTCCGCGGTCGGAGTGCTTGCGGAGCTTTTCGAGCGTTTTCAATTCCAGCTGGCGCACCCGTTCGCGTGTGACGTTGAAGATTTCGCTGACTTCAGTCAGCGTTTTGCAGGGGCCGCCGTCGAGTCCGTAGCGCATGTTGAGCACCAGTTTTTCCCGTTCGGAAAGCTGACTGATGGCGGCGGTCAGACGGCGCTTCAGCATTTTGCGCGCAAGCGACTTCATCGGGTCGTCCGACAGCTTGTCGCTGAGCAGATTCTCAATAGTGAAATCCGGGTCGTCCGCGGACTGCGGAGCCTGGAGCGAGATGCACTGCAAGGACATTTTCTTGATGGCGCTGACGCGTTCCCTGGGAAGTTCCATGACCTGCGCGAGCTCCTCGGTCGTCGGTTCGGTTCCGTGGAGCTGGATATAATTCTTTTCCGCGATGTTCATTTTGCGGATGGTCGAGAGCATGTGGATCGGCAGACGGATCACGCGGGACTGTGCGGAGAGCGCCCGCGCCACGGCCTGGCGCACCCACCATGATGCATAAGTGCAGAAGCGGTGTCCGAGCTTGTAGTCGAACTTCTCAAGCGCTTTCATGAGTCCGAGGTTTCCCTCCTGGATCAGGTCACCGAACGGAAGCCCCTTGTGCTGATAATGTTTCGCAATGTTGATGACGAGGCGCAGATTGGTCTCGAGCATCCGGAGTTTCCATCGGTCGATTTCCCGGCGCAGCTCCGCCATCCTGCGGGTCAGGGGGATGATCTCTTCCACGCTCATGAGAACGGTCTGTTCCAGGTCGGCGGCGGAGAGACGCTCCGCGTTGAAGTTGTCGAGATAGCGGTCGATGACGTCCATCCATTCCAGCAGTTTTTCGAGTACGGCGGGATGACGGTTGAGAATGGCGAATCCGTCCGCCCGGAGCCTTGCGAATTCGTTGCGAGAGACGACTCCGTAGACGGTGCGCATCTGTCCGATTGCGGCGGAGATTCTTGCGGACCACTCCTTGCGGCTGACCGGATTGTCGGGCAGGGGGGCGTTGTCCCGCGAGGAGGCAGGGAAAATGTCGGCGAAATCCGTTTCGGGATCGGCGAGCAGTTTGAGGTGTTCGTCGTAAACGAAAGCGAACTGATAGACCGCTTCCCGGAGCTGGCTGATGTTTTCGTCGATCTGTTTCCAGAGGTCGAGTTCCTCTTCGGCGGAGAGCTGGGGCATTTCGCCCATTTCGCGGAAGTAACTGCGCAGGGCGTCCTGTTCCTCTTCCTGTGCGGAGCGCTTTTTGTCGGGAACTGTTTTTTCGGTGTTTTCCGGAAGCTGGTCAAAGCATTCACGCATGGAGCGCACCTCCCTTGCCGGCGGCGGAGGCATGACCGGAATATCGTTTTTAACAGGTCGTGACATCAAAAGTTCTCCGTAATCAGAATAATATTAGCTCTTTTTCGCGGAAAGTCAAGCGGATTCTAAAAAATAGAGACCCTGTTTTCTGCAAAAAGTTCCTGTTTCAGTTTTTTGCCAGATTCCGGTTGACGGGGGAGAGCTCTGCGCTTTTCCAGATGGCTTCGATTTCGGCGCAGACGGGGTCGGTGTCGTCGAGCCCTTCATCCGGCGCGGGGTCCTGGAGGGCGCGCATGATCCGGACCGGGGTGATGTCCTCCGGCGGAAGCGCGACCTGAAAGGCGTCGCCGCGCTCGCTTGGCGCGACTTTGACGAGGATTCCGGCGTCGCAGAGCTCATAGAGCAGAAGACGCGTCGTACGGACCGGGATTTCGAGTTTGCCGGAAAGCCCGGTGTCTGTAAGCGGCGGCTGCTGATTGAGAAATGCGTGGGCGCAGGCGCGGACGAGTTTGACGGCGTAAACCGTTTTGCGCCGGCTGCCGACGGAGCCGTCGCCCGGCGTTCCCTCGTAGGAACTGACGTTCTGGCAGGCGAATGCGATTTCCGCTCCGAGCAGAATGAAAGTCCAGCTGATCTGCAGCCAGATCAGAAACAGCGGAAGCGCGGCGAAGCTGCCGTAAATGGCGTTGTATTTTGCGACATTGTACTGAAGAGCGAAGCAGAGATATTGCGCGATGTAGTAAAGAACTCCCGCAATGAATCCGCCGGTCAGCGCGGGGATGATCCGCACGCGCGTGTTCGGAATGAACATGTAGATGAAGGAGAAGATCAGCCATGTGGTGACAATGGGAAGCGCGCGGCTGGAGAGAGCGAGAAGCGCGTTCATCGTGTCGGAAATGCCCGGAATCGTGTTGACCATTTCGCTTAGCCGGACCGTGGTGTAGACGGTTGCTCCGGTCGTGACGATGATGATGAGCGGGCAGAGCAGAACGATTGCAAGATAGTCGCTGATTTTGCGGAGGATGGCACGTCCGGTCTTTACTCCCCAGATGTCATTGAGCGATTTTTCGATCTGCATCATCAGGCGTATTGTGACATAGAGGAGGGCGATTGCGCCGATTCCGGCGATGAGCCCTCCCTTTGTGTTTTCCAGCAGGTTGTTGGAGAACGTAATGATTTTTTCCGCCACTTCCTCTTTTCCGGCAAATGTCCCGCGGAACCAGGTCTCAAGCCGCGCATAGAGCCCGAATCCTTTTGCGATTGCGAAGGCGAGGGCGGCGACGGGGACGATCGCGAGGAGCGTGTAGTAGGTCAGCGCCGAGGCGTGAAGCATGCAGTTGTTCTTGAAGAAACAGCGGACGGAAAGCACGATAATGCGCAAAGCGGAGACGAGTCCGCGCAGAAACGGAGAAAAATCCGCCGTGCGGAGTGTCCAGATTCCGGATTTGAAGAAGTTCAGCATGTCAGATTTTTCCTTTGTTTTTCAGGGAGAACCTTTGGAAATATACACCGCATTCGTCTTTTTTGCAATCTTTTATGCCGGAAAAGGTTTGACGATGTGCGTCTTGTCGACTCCGGCACGCTGCCAGGAGAATGGACCTGCGGCACGAATGGAACAGTCCCCCGCAGAAACTGGGATGCGTATAAATAAAATTTCCGCCTTACAGCATCGGCGTCAGAAGCGCGCAGAGATTTTCCGCCGCGCGGACGGCGCCGTTTTTTTGCGCGAGCGCTTCCGGAGTGATCTCGTCGGAGGCGGCGAGTTCGCGTTCCAGTTCCCGCTTCAGCGTATCCAGAAACGCGGAACCGCGGATGACGGCGTCGAGTTCGAAGTTCAGACGGAAACTTCGGACGTCGCAATTGCTGGAGCCGACCAGAGCCCATTCGTGGTCGACGAGCATCGCTTTCGCATGGACGAACACGCCGCGGCGTTCGAAGATGCGGACTCCGTCCTCCAGCAGCGGTGCGTAGAAACTGCGCGAGGCGAGCTTGACGTAAAAATGATTGTTGTTCAGGGGGACGATAATCCGCACGTCCGTTCCGCGCGCCGCCGCCATGCGCAATGCCATGAGAAACGGTGTGTCCGGCACAAAGTAAGGGCTGATAATCCAGATGCTTTTCTTTGCGGTTGCAACGGCGGTGTGGAAAATTTTCTCGCATCCTTCATAGCACTGTCCCCATCCGGAGGCGACGAGACGGAGCGTGTGGTCGCCTTTCCGTTCCGGCGGAGGAAGAATGAAACCGGAAACGATGCTTTCGGGCGTTTCGTTTGCGGCGTACATCCAGTCCCGCAGGAAAATCAGTTCGAGTTCGCCGACTGCGGGACCTTCGATGCGGCAGTGGAGGTCGTGAATCGCGCTGTCTCCGTGCCGTTTCGCGGGAACGTTTGCCGCGCTGATGTTGATTCCTCCGAGGAACGCGACGCGTCCGTCCACAACGAGCAGTTTGCGGTGGTTGCGCATCTGCATCCTCCAGCGGGTGAAGCTGTTCATCAGGGAAAACGGGCGGATTTTGAATGTTTTTATGCCGCGTCCGAAGCGGTTGAACATGCGGTAGAAGGCGGACCAGAAACTGCCGAAGCTGTCGTAAAGGATTTTGACTTCGACTCCGGTCGACGCCTTGTATTCGAGCGCTTTGAGAATGTCGCGTCCGATTTCGTCGTCGGCGATGATGAAGCTCTGGAGGAGGATCGCATGTTTTGCGCTGTGGATTTCGCGGAGCATTTTCGGATAGGCCGCGGTTCCGTCGCGGAGGAGTTCAATGCCGTTTCCCGCGATTGCGCGAGTGCCTGGAATGATGCGGTCGAGCGTCCGGGCGGAAACGGTTCCCCCCTCCCGGGTGAAGGTCTCGATCTGTTCGAGATAGCGGGCGATGTTTTCGTGCTGTTTGATTTTGGCGAGAAAATCATCCGCCGAGTCAGCCACGCGTTTTCCGATGGAGCTTCTGCGGCTGCGTCCGGCGAAGAAATAGAGAATGACTCCGAAGACGGGGAAAGCGAAGATGACCATGAACCAGAGCAGAGTCCTTTGCGGTTCATCGCCCTGATTGCGCAGAATGTCGATGGCGCAGAGCAGTTCCGCGAGGACGAGCGCAGCGATCCAGGCTGAATAGCTCAAAGTCAAGATTTGCTGAATTTCCATCAAAAGGCACCTCCGCTTTCGGGAGGGAAGGTATCACCGGAAGCGGAGGAAGTCAAATGAGTTTGTCGGTTTTTCTCGAAAATATGCGGGACCGGTGTTCAAACTTTTTTCAGATCGACGATGCTCATCATGGCGCCCCGGATGCTTTGATTCTCCTTTTGAGCGACCATTGAATACACGATGTAAAGTTTTCCGTCCGCTTCACAGGCGGAAGGGTAGCTCCATTGCGGGTACAGATGCAGATTCCTGTCTTCGCCGTCGCGGAGGAAAAAGACTTTAGGGGACCTCTGTCAATATCTTTTGCCAGAAATTCCGATTGTTTCTGTTTGAAAATCTCCGAATGAGATTTTTCTGTGTTTTACGTTAGCTCTTTGATTTCTCTTTTTCAAGTCTTCACGACAGAAAAAGCCGACATTTCATTTCTTCGCGACAAATCCGGACTCGGCAAGAAACGCATTGAACTTATCAAATAGCTTTCGAGTGAGCTTATGCTCCTCCAGTTTCGAACGGAAGAGCCAGATCGTCTTTGCATCGGGAACACGGCAGTCCAGCGCCATATCAAGAAAACGCATGAAACTCAGACGATCCATGATTTGATATTCCATCTCGTCATCGCTCAAATTATACAGCGACTGCAGAATCAGTATCTTGAACATCATCACCACATCAAATGGTCAGCGACCGGCATGGCTTTTGCGCTCATGGTCATAAATGACCTCCAGTTCTCCGCGAAAATCCTCCCAAGGCACAAGTTCTTTCAGCCGCGGCAGCATATCTCCGTTCTCCGTCAGATAATCCAGTCGATTCTCTATGTCAAATAATACTCAGCATCCTGTCCTCCAATAACATTTATGCTGTAATATACCATCTCTTGCATTCTTTTGCCAGCTTATTTCAATTTTGTTCTCGAATAAACAGAGATGCCCTATAGTCTTCTGTGTGCCGCGGTATTGCGGACCGGAAAAATCAATTTTTTTGTTTTTCCCACTTGATTATTCCGGAAGAGAGTGTATTGTATAAAACAAACTGGTACACACTGGTACGATTTATGAAAGGAGCACCCTTTGACTGTCATTCCCGAATATATGAAGTTGCGTCAGTACCTGATCAATCTGACGCTGAAAGATGATTCCTCAAAGCCGATAGCGTCGGAACGCGAGCTTGCGGAGCGGTTCGGCGTGACGCGCAGAACCATCCGCCGCGCGCTGGATGACATGGTGCGCGACAATTATCTGATCCGCCGTCCGCGTTCCGGCTATTACGTTTCGGAGCGCGCCTGGTTTCCGCATCTGCGCCAGCGCAAAACGATCGGCGTGTTCATCGTCGACGGCATGAACGCGTTTTACGGCAGCGACGTTCAACGGGTTCTTGCCGCGCTGTTTGAAGAAACGGAGCGTTTCCCGGTCAATATTCAGATGCTCACGAGCTCCGATCCGGCTTTGGTGGAGCGCGATATGCGGAATCTGAATCTTGACGGTCTGCTCTGGTTTTACCCGCCGGCAAAACTGATGAACGTTTTTGAAGAGGCGTCCGGCGGAATGTTTCCGGTGGTCGGACTCTTTGCGCTGGAGCCGCCGGAGTGCGGAAACTGGATCGCTTTCGATCCGGAGGAAGAGGGGCGGCGGAAGGCGCAATATCTGATTGACCGCGGTTGCCGCAATCTTATTTATCCCGCATGGCGGACGGATGTGACGGCTGGCGTTCAACGGGCGTTGAAGGACGCCGGATTGTCGCTCAATCCGTCGCTCGGACTCGAAAAAGGGGGGACCGGAGCTCAGCTCAAGCGGATTTTGAAAAACGAAAATGCCGACGGCGCGTGTGTGCAGTACATGGAGACGGAGGAGTTGCGTGATGCTCTTGCGGAAGCGGGGGTTGCGGTGCCGGAGCGGTTCCAGTATGTTGCGGAATATCTTGACTATGACTGGACGCCGACGATCACGGTCCGTCCGTACCGCCGGGCGGTTTCGCTGATGCTGAACCGTCTTTGGGATTTGATGCACGGCGGGAGCGGCTGCATGCGGAAAACGGTTTCCGAGTGGACCATCCGTCCGGGAATGTCGACAAAGGAGGAATGATGGCTGCCGGAATCCTGTTCGCCGTGCTCACCGGTTTGACGTGGGCTTTGATTTCGATGACGATGAGCGTCGTCGCTCGTCATAAAATTTCCGTTTTCCTGTTTTACTGGATCGGCAACACCGCAGCCGCGCTGATCGCGTGGATTTTTGTTCCGGACTGGCGATTGCTGAGGCCGCTTTCTTTTTCCGCGCTTTTCCCGCTGCTTCTGCTGCTGACTTTGGCGGGATTTGTGAATGTGGCAAGTCAGGCTTTCATGGTGCTGACGCTGAAGCTGGGACACAACGGCATTTCCATTGCCGTGCGCAACTGCGCGGCGCTGATTCCGTTCCTGATCGGTGTGCTGGTCTGGCATAATGAAGTCGGGCTGCTGAATATTGCCGGGCTGCTCATGCTGCTGGGGGGGCTCGTGATGATTGCGCTCGGCAATCGGAGGAACGGGGAAGCGGAGCTCCGGCGCGTTTCATGGAAATGGCTGCTTGCGGTGGCCGCTTCGCTTGGGTGCAGCGGAGCTTTTCAGACGCTGAACAGTCTGACCGCGCGGCTTGCGCCGGAGCTGCTGAATACGGGGCTTCGCGTGCCGATGCTTCTGACATCGTGCGCGCTGGGCAACTGCGTGGCCTCCCTGCTTCGCGGAGATATGGCGCAGGTGCGCAACGGCGTTCCGCATGTCATTCCGGCAATGGCGCTCGGATGGAGCCTGACGGCAATCGGATCGTATTACTTCATGTTCCGGTCGCTGGATTCGATGAATGCGGCTGGAGCCTCGGCGCTTGTTTTCCCGATCGTGATCGGAGTCAACATTTCGACATTTTCACTTTACAGCAAGTTCCGTCTGAAGGAGCCGTACAGCGTTCTTTCCGTGACAAGTCTGCTGCTGTGTCTTTTCGGAATCATTCTCTTGACATGGAAATAAAGAAAGGAGCAACCATGCACAACAGATTTTACGACGCATTCTGGACGTTCGGCAATCATGAGCCGCTCACAATGTACCGGCGCATCGGCGGAAAAAGCACAGGGGGCCTCGACGGCTCTGCGCTTTATCTCGAAAAATGGCATCGCTGGTTCGATTCCGAAGAGAGTGTCCGGGCAATCAAAGACGCCGGGGCGAACATTCTGCACTGCCGCTTTTACAAGGGGCTCGGCTGGGAGGCGGAGCGCGAGGATTTCCCGAATGTAAAAGGTTTTGCCGAGCGGTGCCGCGCACATGGAATCCGCGTATTTGCCTATGTGCAGTATTCCACTCTCTACAGCGAGACGATGGAGGAGGAAATCCCGGATCTGGAGTCCTGGGCGGCGCGCGACGAGCATGGAGGCTTCGTGCCTTACATCAACGAGTCAAACTATTTCCGCTGGATGCCCTGCGTGAACAATCCGGACTTTATCGCTTATCTGAAAAAGATCATCCGCATCGCTGCGGACGCAAAATGCTTCGACGGTCTTATGCTGGACAACTGCAATGTCGTGCAATGCCGCTGCCCGCGCTGTCTTGGACTGTTCCGCGACTATCTGCGGACCCGCTTCAATCCCCGCGATTTCGGGCTGAAGAGTTTTGATCACGTCCGTTTCCCGACGGTCGCGGCAATCAAGGCGCGCACGGAACTCAAGGACCCCGTCATCATTGCCGCTCTGCATTTCTGGGCGGAGAGCAACCGGCAGGCGCTTACTGCGCTTCGTGCATGTGCGAAAGAGGCGGATCCCGCACTGATTTTCTCCGGAAACGCCGGTTCCCCGCGCCGCGGCGCGGGGATGCGCGAATGGTGCTTGCGTCCCGCTCATTTTGCCGACTGCTTCGACCTGCTGATCTGTCAGACCGGCAATGAGCCGCGCATGATCGGCAATGCTTCGGTGACGCGCATCCGCGAGATGATGACATGCGAGAGCATGAACCTTCCGCTTTATCCGCTCAGCGACGGCGATGCGGGCGGAAAGCACATGGAGCCCGCGCTTCTTCTGGCGCAGTTGATGGAGTGCCGTGTCTGGGGCGGTATTCCGGGCGACCGCTTCATCATGACGCCGCGCCGGGCGGAGCCGCTGAACGTCGAACTGCGGGAAAAACGCGGAGCGGTCAACCGCAAATTCTTTGAATTCTCCAAACGGTACCGCGAATATTTTGAGCTTCCGGATGCCGCTGACGTCGGGATTCTTGTTTCCTGGCCGTCGCAGGAGCTTTCGCATGATTCGCAGTGCGCCCTCTTTTCATGGGAAGAGCTGCTGCTGCGCAATCATGTCCCGTTCCGCCTTGTCTTCGGCGACGGTTCGCGTCTGGAGGGTCTTGACCGCTGCCGTGTTCTCGTTCTCGCCGGGCAGCACTGCATCGGCGACGGTGAAGTTCGGCAGATTCTCGACTTCATTGCTCAGGGCGGTCAGGTCATCGGGGATTCTCTCTGCGGAGATTACGATGAACGGTACCGCCACCGGGAAGCTAATCCATTCACCGGTTCCGGCATGATTTCTGTTGAGCAGCTGGACGGCGTTCAGAAGAACATTGACTGGGAGCAGATCATTTGCTATCCGGCGAACGGCGACGCCGTTTTTGCAGGCATCCGCGGGATTCTGGAGAACGGACTCCACATCGCCGCTTCGCCCGAGGTCCGCTGCCGCATGTTCCGGAAGGGAGACCGCCTTGTGATGCATTTCATCAATTACGGAGGCCGTCCGGAGCCTTTCCCGGTCGTGGAGCGCGACGGCACGCCCGTAAACGTCTCTTGGGTTTCTGACGGGGAGGGGGATTTCTCCTCCTGGTGCATGACGGAATTTGAGGGATGAAAAACTCCGGATACGCCGGCTTTTCAGCGGAAAGCCGGCGTTTTTCAAAATGGACATTGCCGTTTCCGTGCGGAAATGTCGCGGTTGATTCGGATTTTTTACAGACGCCCGTTTCCGGCAAGTTTCCCGGCGTCAGAAGGCGTCCGGAACGAGCCAGTCCCGGCGGCGGAGAACCTGTGAGCGGTCGACTTTTGAATTGTCGACATCGTTCAATTGAGCCTTCAGGGAACCGCGGGCCTGGAGCTGAGCGTGTCCGTCGGCGTAAAGCATGTTGACGGAATCCATATGCGCTTCCCAGATTCCGTTGTTGAGGCTTGGCAGGATGCGGTAGGCGCCGCTGCCGAGCGGATAAGCGGTTTGATTGCTCGTGCCGAACCGAACGGAATCGGCAAGATAGAAGCAGATGCTCGGGTTGGTCAGACGCTTCAGATTCAGCAGCGAGGAGACGTAATCGGGACCGGAGGATGTGCGGATCCAGTCCCAGTGTTTGGAGCCGGCGCGGCTTTCGAAGGTGTCGCCCCATCCGCCGGAGCGGACTCCGTAAGTGAAGTCGCTGTTGCGGTATTTGACGACGTTTTCGGGGCAGAAATAAATAGAATTGTTTCTGTTGATGACTTTCACCTGGTTTTCCATGAAGTACTGCGCCCACTGCAAGGTGCCGGCGCCTCCGGAGGTCTGTGTCGTGGAGATTTTCACGAGCGGAAGAATATCGTTGAAGTCATTCGCGTACTGCATGAAGAGCTGTCCGACCTGCCGTTGATTTCCGAGGCAGGAGATGGCGCGCGCTTTGCTTCTGGCACTGTTCAGCGCGGGCAGAAGCATTCCCGCGAGGATCGCGATGATCGCAATCGTTACGAGGAGCTCTATGAGGGTAAATCTGCGGGATTTACGCTTGAAATATGAAATGTTCCTTCTGCTGAAATGAAGTTTCATGGTGCAGCCTGCCTTTCTGGTTATTTCCGGTTGAGGGAAAGATATTTGAGGATGACCTGTTTGCGTTTCGTGTCCGGAACAGCTTTCTGTTCCTTCCAGTCGTCGGAGTGTTCAAGGCTCCAGCCGTTCCACTTTTCACGGAAGGTGTGATAGGTCCAGTGCCACTGATTCTCTTCAAGCAGACTCACCATGTCGTCGAGATAGCGGTCGCTGTCGGGAGCCCAGCGGATGACGGAGAATTCACCGGCGTAGATGATCGCGCCGTATTTTTTCTGGAAATCGAGAACCGGCTGGAAGTTTTTGCGCAGACGTTCCTTGTCCACGTATTCCACGGTGTGGTGGGCGGCGTGGAGACCGAAAACATCGACTTTTGAGGGGTAGCGGATCGGATTCCCCTCCTTGATGCGCTTCATTTTGTCACGCAGTCCCTGATGCGTGTAAACGCCGGGGAGGTAGCAGTGAAACTGGTAGATGATGTTTTTCAGCGGGAGCGGCTGGAGATAGATGAACGTATCGACTCCGCCCCAGTAGTTTGAGGCGATCATGACGGGTTTTTCCGCATCGATTCTGCGGATTGCCTCGGCGGCTTTCTGCTGGACTTCAAGATAGTTCCAGCGGCATTCGGCGGTCTGCACGGGTTCGTTGAGAAGGTCGTAAGCCCAGACTGCCGGTTCATTGCGGAAGGTGCGCGCGGCGTTCTCCCAGATGCGGACGAAAAGGTTCAGCCACTCTTCGGACTGGAAGATGCGGAAGGCGGAAAGCTCGTTGTCCTTGCGGGAGATTTCGCCCGCCGTGCCGAACACCTGCGGATTCGAGTAGCGTCCTCCCGGGACACGGTAGGTCATGATGACTTTGATTCCGCGCTTTTCAAATTCGGGGCAGAGCTCTTTGAGCCGTTTGAACTGACGCTCCATTTCCGCTTCGTAAGTCTTGTAATTCAGATTTGCTCCTTTGGGACCGAGCCAGAGCCGGACGACGTTGACGTTCCATTTTTCGAGCGTGTCGAATGCCGTCGGATCATCGAAAACGTAATATTCCGCGACCACTCCGCGGAGACGGGGGGTGTTGCGGACGGCGGGGGAGTATTCGCACTTGAAATCCGCGGGGAGCTTTTCCTTGAGGCGGAACGCTTCGAACGGGTCGCAGACTTCCGCGCGGATGTCCTTGAATTCCGCCGTTCCCGTGGCGAACTGGAGTCCGAAAATTGCGGCAAGGCGGATATTGTCGCCGTAGAAGGAGATACGCCAGACGACTTCGGACCAGTCATTGGTTCCGGTGAATCCTTTGGAGCCGCGCCAGTAGGGATCGTTTTTCGTCGCCCCGGCGAGCAGGAGCTTGGCGTTGTGGAAGTTTTTGCCGCCGACGCTGCGGACGTCTTCCGTTTTGATTTTGAAGGAAAATTTGACGGTTTTTCCGGCGAATTTTGCATTGTCGGGCACAAAGCGGACGCCCTCGGTTGCGTTTGAAACTTTTGTGCCGTGCGGAATGGAGACTCTGACCGTTTTCGTTTCAGCGTTCCATGTTCCGTATTTTCCGGGGATGATTTTTGCGGAGTCGAAAAGGTTTTCCCCTGCCGGAGCGGAGAGAAGCGTCAGAAACGCCAGGGCTCCGAAGAGCTTTTTCAAAGTGTTTTTCATCGCTAGCTTCCTTTCATTTTTTCGGTTTACGGTATATATTATAAACGAAAAAGGCTTGAAAAACAATCCTTTATTTGTTATATTATACATAGAAAGTAAACAAAGATATATGAAAAATCAACATTGCGATGAAACCGCTTCAGAACAGACGGATTTTTGAGGAACACCGCCTTGCGCTTCAGCAGAAGTTCGCGGACGGAATGGAAGTCTATTTCCGCCGCGACTTCCGCATAATGAAGTCGTATCCTCTTCTTTTTGAACGGAGAGCGCGCGAGCCGCTCTACACGATGATTCTGTATGAACATCATTGTCTGAAGGATATGCACTACCGCCGGCGCAACGCCGCGTTTTTTTCGATGGAAGTGATCTGGGATGGCTCGCTTTCGGTCCGTCTGGACGACCGCATGTATCTGCTGGAGCCGGGTGACTGCCTTCTGATTCACCCCTATGTCGATGCGGAACTGCTGACCGGTCCCGCCGGATTCTGCGTGAAGACTTCGCTGGTGATTGACGGGGTTCTGCGCGACGCCGCGATTGCCGCATTCGGGCTTGAGAAGCGCGACGTGCTGACGCGTCCAGACTGGAATGAGCTGCGCGTTCTGATTCAGTCGCTGAAAGAGCTCTGCGCTGAGCCGGGGAAGAACCAGGATGAGAAGAACGGACAGCTTACATACCGTCTGTTTCAGCTTTTTCTTCATCCGGCGGAGACTGCGGGGGCGTTTCAGCGGATCAGCGGAGCGGCGGAGTATCTGGAGAAGCACTTTGCGGAACCCGTCTCGATGACTGCCCTGGCGGAGATGTGCGGCTGTTCGCGGATGCATCTGATCCGCTGTTTCAAACAGATGCACGGCATTTCACCATACCGGATGCTGACGGAGATCCGGATGCGCGAAGCGGTCCGTCTGCTTCTGATGGAGCGTTCTCTTTCGGTGAAAGAGGTCGCGGAGCGTGTCGGTTATGCGCGTCCGCTGAATTTTTCCGCGGAGTTCCGCAAGCGTTTCGGCGTTCCGCCGCGGATGTACCGGAGTTTGAGCCCGGAGGATGAAATCAAGCGCGCGGATCCCGGGGGGAAACATCTCCGTTCATGACCGTATGACGTTGCGGCTGTTCCGCCGCATCCGGAGAATTGCCGCAAGTTTCTTCCTCATACGGAAACGCACTTGACATTTGCCCGTCTTATGTTATACTAATGCCGGATAAAGAACAACACAACTTCAGGAAAAAGATAAAATGAAAACAGCTCTGGGAATCGACCTTGGAACAACGAAGGCCGCAGCCGTTTTGCTGGATGAAGCCGGAACTCTGCTCGGCGTCGCCAATGCCGCGCATCATGCGGATATTCCGTCCGTGCCGGGCGGGGCGGAACAGGACCCCGCAAAAATTCTGGAGGCGGTCGCGCGGATCATTGCCGCACTGCCGCAGGATCAGCTCGGCAGAATATCGTGCATCGGCGTTACCGGACAGATGCATTCCGTTCTGCTCGGAAACGGGAACACCGTTTCACCGCTCGTCACCTGGCAGGATCACCGCTGCGGAGCAGAGAGACTGAAACGTTTTCAGACGGAAACCGGACTTCCTCTGCGCGAAGGGTTCGGCGGAACGACCCTCGCGCGTCTCGCGGAGGAAAAACAGCTCGGATCATGGAATTTCGCGGCGACAATCAACGATTACCTCGTTTACGTTCTGACCGGAAACAAGCATGTCGTCACCGACCCGACTCATGCCGCAAGCTGGGGGCTTTACCGCGACGGCGGCTGGAACTTGAAGGCGCTGGAAGCTCTGCATGTTCCCGCCTCCGTCCTTCCGGAAATCCGTCCGTGCGGAGCGGTAGCCGGAACGGTCTGTGCGGAGGCCGCGCGCAGATTCGGCATTCCGGAAGGAGTTCCCGTGGCGAATGCAATCGGGGATAATCAGGCGTCGATTCTCAGTTGCGGCGGCGATTTCGCGCATGAAATTTATCTGACGCTCGGAACGGGCGCTCAGCTTTCCATGGTGGTCGACAAGCCGCCGGAGGAACTTCCGGATTCGCTGGAAGCGCGTCCGTTTCCCGGCGGACGCTCTCTGCTGGTTTCAGCTCCGCTCTGCGGCGGAGCCGCATTCGCATGGCTTGCGGATACGGTCAACGCTTTCCGCCGCGACCTCGGCGAAGCGGAACTTCCGAAAGGCGCTCTGCTGGACCGTCTTGACGCCCTTGCTCTTGCGGAGCTGGAGCGCGGCGAGCCGGATCTGACAATTGCTCCGCACTTCCTCGGCGAACGCTGGAATCCGGATTTGCGCGGAAGCTGCTGCGGTCTGACTCTTGCGAACGCCACGCCGGGAAAGACCGGCGCCGCGCTTGCGCTCGGAATTGTCCGCAATCTCAAATCCGGTTTCTGCGCGGAGGTGCTGGCGGACCGCCGTTCCATTATCGGTTCGGGAAACGCGGTACGTCTGCTGAAGAGCGTCCAGTTCGCCATTCAGCGAGAGTTCGGTCTTCCGCTCCGTCTGACGGAAACGCGCGAAGAGGCGGCGGTCGGCGCCGCTCTTCTTGCGCTCGGAAAATAAGGACGGGTCATTTCAATTTGAGTTCCAGTGCCAGAACGTCGCACCATCCGCCGAATTTGAACGCGGCGTTTTTCCAAAGCCCCGCGTCTTCAAAGCCGTGACTGCGGTGGAAACGGAGGCTCGGAGCGTTGTCGGCGGTGATGATCGCCATAAGTCCCGCATAGAAATTGCGCTGTTTCAATTCGCCGACGAGCCGCTCCAGGAGCGGAGAGCCCCGGCCGTGTCCGGTGAATTCCGGCGCAAGATAGATGCTCAGCTCCGCCAGGCGGTTGGCATCCAGCGGACGGAAACGGTCGGCGCACGCGTAGCCTGCAGCGGCGCCGTCGGCCGTCTCAAGGACGAGAAACGGGCAGTTGTCGCGGTGTGCGGTCTCGACTTTGGCGAGCATTTCCTGTTCCGTGAGCGGGATGTCGTTGAAAGTTGCCGTCGTGTGGAGAATGTAGTGATTGTAAAGCGCCGTCAGCGCGGGGAGATCCCCGGGCTGAAACGGACGGATTGTGTATTCGTTCATGTTATCCGGCCTTCCGATAGCGGAGGAGACGCGCTCCGCCGAGTTCCAGTATGCCGTCGCTGAGCTTCCCGAGAATTGCGAACAGAACAATGCTCGCAATGATGACGTCTGCGCGGCTGGTCTGCTGCGCGTCGTACATCAGGAAGCCGAGCCCCTTTGACGCGCCCATCAGCTCGGCGGCGACGACAAACATCCACCCGAGGCTGAGTCCGCTGCGGAGCGCCGTAATCCACGACGGCAGGGCGGCGGGGAGAATGATCCGCAGAATCAGCTCCTTCGGTCCGAGCCCGAACAGTTCGCCGACTTCCACCAGCTTGCGGTCGACCTGCTCGATTCCGGAAGCGAGTGTCAGATAAACCGGGAAGAAAACGCCGGTCGCGATCAGCGCGATTTTGCTCTCCTCGAAGATTCCGAGCCAGAGCAGAAAGAGCGGAACCCACGCCATCGACGGAATGTTGCGCAGGGCCTGCAAGGTCGGGTCGAGGAGTTTGCGTGCGGTTTTCGAGTATCCCGTCACCGCTCCCGCGACAGTTCCCGCGGCCGCGCCGATCAGGAAACCGACCAGCACGCGCAGCGTTGTCACGCCGATGTGTCCCCACAACTCTCCGGTGCGCCCGAGTTCAAACAGCGTCTTCGCGATTGTCAGCGGGGAGGGCAGCCATTCCGCCTGAATCAGACCGAGCCCGGACGCCAGCTGCCATAATATAACGATTGCAATCGGAAAAATCCATCCCATAAAATCATTTCTCCCTGTTTTTTTCAAGCGGTGCAAAGTATGAACGGTCGATGAGTTTTTCAACGACATCCTTCATTGGGGGACCTTCCTTCAGGACGCCGCTTTTGCGGAGCGCGTTCCCCGCTTCGATGAGCGAGAGTTCCTGCTTCCCAGTGAACGCGGCGTCGTTCAACCCCGTGCGTTCGAGCAGAAGTTTTGCGACTTCGGGTGTGATTTTCGCCTCTTTCGCCACGAGCGCGAGATACTCCGCCGGGTGTTCCAGCGCCCATTTGCGCGCCTTTTCGTAGGCGGCGAGAACACGCGTCACGATTTCCGGATGCGCTTCCGCGAATTCCCGGCGGACGCTGATGACGTTGTAGGTGTTGAAGCCGACATTGCGGTAGAGGTATTTGGCTCCTGCAAGTTCCGCCTGCGCCATGAGGGGATCCAGTCCCGCCCAGGCGTCGACGCGTCCGCGCAGAAGTTCGTTCTTGCCGTCCGGATGCTGAAGAGTGACAACCTTGACGTCGTTCAGCGAGAGCCCGGCCCCGGCGAGCGTGCGGACCATGAAGACATACGGGTCGGTTCCGGGCGTCGCCGCGATGGTTTTGCCTTTGAGGCCTGCGACGTCTTTCACCGTGCTTCCGGGTTTGAGCAGAAGCGCGGTCCATTCCGGCGTGGTTGTGATGTAAACGGTTTTGACCGGATTGCCGTTGATGAAGCTGATCAGCGCCGCAACGCCGGCGGAAGAACCGACGTCAACGCTTCCGCTGCGCAGGAACTCCATGGATTTGTTGGAACCCTGGCTGAACACCCAGCGCACCCGGATGCCGTCCTTTTTCAGATCCTCTTCCAGATAGCCCTGCTGACGCAGAACGAGTCCTACGGGACTCCAGTTCGCGTAGTCGAGCCGGATTTCGGAAAGTGTGTTTCTGGTTGCGGGGTTCTTTTTCGACGGGATGCTGACGAGCGCCAGAAGCGCCGCCGCTGCGATGATGACTGCTGCGATGATGACTTTCGTTTTCATACTCTCTTATTCTCCTCTCCGGTCGACTCGCGACCCGAATGCTCTCATGTGATTCCATGCGTTGATTTCCGGCGAATTGCCGGGGTTGCCCTGCTGTTCGTCAAAGTATCGTTTCACGCCCGGGCGGTTCCAGAATTTGCGGTCTTCCCCGACCGGGCAGACCTTTGTGCAGATTCCGCAGGGCCAGTTTCCCGCCTCTTTGAGCTCCTGATGCCGGACGGTGCAGGCGTTCATGTCCATCTTGGCGAACCGGTCCTTGCGGTCGCCCGTGAGCGCCTGAACCGGACAGAGCCTGCGGCAGACGTCGCAATGCAGACAGAGGTCTTTTTTCATGACTTCGTCGGGTTCGATCTCCGCGCTTGTGAGAACGGAGACCAGACGGTGGCGCGGTCCGTACTCCTTTGTGAGGAGCGTGTGGTTCCAGCCGATCGTGCCGAGTCCGGCGAGATAGCCCGCGATGACATGACTGAAGCTCGACATCGCGTTGTTGATGAGGTACTTCAAGTCGGAATAGCAGTCGCGCGGCGCCCAGATTGCCGGATGCCCCTTCTCAATGAGCCGGAGGACAAGGTCGTATGCGATGCGGTCGAGCATGATGTTGCTGGTCGTGTAGAGCTCCTGATAGTTGATGGACGGGGTGCTCTCGACGATCGGCAGGGGCATGGGAACCGCCATGACGACGACCGACTTCGCTTCCGGCCAGATGCGGTCCGGATGAAAGACGGTCGGTGAATCCGGGTAGTATTCCCGGTATCGTGCGACGTTGGAGAACCCGACAAGAGTCGCGCCGAGTTCTTTCGCCTTTGCTCTGATTTCTTCCTTGAGCGTCATATGTAGTATTCAATCCTCTGTTCGGCGGTTGCGAAGAATTCGCGGAAAATATGCTGCTTGATTTCGACGAAATCCGGATGGCTGCGGTCGCGCGGGCGCATCAGGCGCACGGGGACAATTTCGCGGATTCGTCCCGGACGCGGCGTCATCACGATGATCCGGTCGGCGAGATACACCGCCTCTTCAATGTCGTGCGTCACCATGATCATGGTGCTGTTGTCCTTGCGGTGAATGCGGAGCAGTTCTTCCTGAAGATGAATCTTCGTCATGGCGTCGAGCGCGCCGAACGGTTCATCGAGGAGCAGCAGTTCCGGTTTGTTGACAAGCCCGCGTGCGATCGCGCACCGCTGCGCCATTCCGCCGGAAAGCTGCGCCGGATACGCCCGCGCAAATTTGTCCAGGCCGACGAGTTTCAGATATTCCGGCACGATTTTCACCGCTCCGGAGCGGTCGGCGAGCCCGAATGCGACGTTCTCCTCGACGGTGAGCCACGGCATGAGCCGCGCTTCCTGAAAAACGAATCCGCGGTCGCGTCCGGGCTTCCCGACGGGTTTCCCGTTGAGTTCGACTTCACCCTTGAAGTCGCGGATGAATCCGGAGATGATCCGGAGCATGGTCGACTTGCCGCACCCCGACCCGCCGACGATTGCGATGAAGTCACCGCGCTGAATCTCGAAGTTGATGTCGTTCAGAACCTCGACCTCGCGTCCGTCGACGGGGAAGCTTTTATACAAGTGCCGGATGGAAAGTATGTTGTCTGTTTCGTTCACGGTCAGCCTCCCTGCCTGTTTCGCTGTTGAGACTTTAATATACAGCGTATTTTTGAAATGTCAACTGTTTTAGTAAAGTATTTTGTAAAAGATTTTCCGCCGTATTTTATGAAAGGCAGGAAGAGTTTTTCTGGAATAGACGACTTTAAAGATTGGAAATTGCGTCTTCCCCGCTTTTTTATTGCCGTTTGTAAAGATTTTTCCTTGAAATTCCGCTGAAACATAGTACAGTATACGGCATAAAACAAAGGACGACATTATGGACGACATTCTCTACTGCTTCAGTTTCTCCGATTTCTCCGAAAACGGTGAAATCGTTCCGGAACTGCTCTCCGCGCTCGGTTACGACTTCAGTTCCTGGCGCGATGCGGAAACGAAAAAACTTGCGCATACGCTCTATTTCAAGACGCGCGAGGAGGCGGAAGCCGCAAAAGAACAGTTCGAGGGGATGACGGACACGCTCCGCGATATGGAAGTTTCCATCGGAAATCTTGCCGTCTCCGAACTCAAAAAAGAGGACTGGGCGGAATCGTGGAAGATTCATTTCAAACCGATTGAGATTTCTCCGACGCTCGCGATTACGCCGTCCTGGATCGACTTCAAGGCGAAGCCCGGCCAGCATGTGATCGTCCTCGACCCGGGAATGAGTTTCGGAACGGGACAGCACGCGACCACGAAGTTCTGTCTGACCCAGCTTGACCGTTTTGCTTCGGAACATGATGTCTCGCAGCTCTCCATGCTTGACGCCGGCTGCGGTTCGGGCATTCTCGCCATTGCCGCGGAGAAACTCGGCTATCATGACATTCATGCGTTCGACATCGATCCCGAAGCGGCGCGGATCGCGAAAGAGAACGCGGAGTTCAACCGCTGTTCCCGCATTCGTTTTTCCGCCGCCTCTCTGATTGAGTTCAATTCGCGGGGCGTGAAGTACGATGTGATAGCGGCGAACATTCTTTCCTCCGCTCTTCTTGCGGGCAAGGACAAGCTGCTTTCTCTGCTGAAACCCGGCGGATGCCTCATCATGGCTGGCATCCTCGACAAGGAATACGAAACCGTGAAAGCCGCGTTCGAGGCCTCCGGATGCGTCCAGTTCGCCTCGACCGAGGAGAAACAGTGGCGCGGAGGGGCTTTTGTCTATTCGAAATGAAAATTATTGATGTGCATCTTCATTTTTCCAAATGTGAAGGCTTCGACGAGGTCGCCCGTGCGGCGGGACACTGCAACGAAGCGGAGAATCTGAAAGCCGCGTTCGATGAATGCGGCGTCGTTCTCGGCATCGCAATGGGAGAGATGGGCGGCGAACGGATCGAGGGCGTGGCGACGCCGCGTCTGCCGAACTGTCCGCAGCCTTCGTTCCTGGTGCATTGCGCCGGACTCGAGAGCTGCGAGCTTTCGCGAGAAACGATGGACCGTTCGCTGGAACTTTTTGACGCCGAGTTCAGCAAACCGGACTGCGTCGGTCTGAAACTTTATCCGGGCTACAATCCGGTTCCGCTGAACGATCCGCTGCATGAACCGTATTTCGCGCTTGCGGCAAAGCATGATCTTCCGGTCGTGATTCACACGGGCGAACTTGCGGGCACGCGCGGCCTGCTCCGTTTTTCCCATCCGCTGAATGTGGATGAACTCGCGGTGAAGCATCCGGAGAACCGTTTCGTGATGGCGCATTACGGCAATCCGTGGATCGTGGACGCAACGGCGGTCGCCCAGAAGAACCCGAACGTTTTTCTTGATCTTTCGGGGCTCGCCGAGGGCAATTACACGACGGATGCATATTTGAAAAAATTCCATGGACACATGGAGCATATCCGCCACTGGCTGGAGTATCTGGATGACTTCGGCAAGGTCATGTACGGCTCGGACTGGCCGCTGATCAACATCCCGTGTTACGTCGGAGTGATCCGGAGTCTGATTCCGGAAGAGTTCCGGGAACAGGTTTTCTTTGAGAACGCCTGCCGCATTTTCCCGAAAGCCGCCCTCCGGCTGAAAAAATGAGAAAATGAAGACGCCGTCCGCTCATATCGTGTCTCCGGAGTTCCGGGTGGAGGTTGATGTTCTGACCGTTTCGGAATTCTGCGCGCTCTGCCGTGCGGTCGACTGGGATGCTCCGCCGCCGGAACAGGTAGAAACGGCTTTGACGAATTCAACTGCCCGTTTTTCCCTCTATTCCGGCGGGGACTTGATCGGCATGGGACGCTTTGTCGGCGATCGCGCGATGTTCTGTTCCGTGCATGGTTTTGCGATCCGTCCGGAATTCCGGATCCGCGGAGCCGGAACATTTCTGATGCATTTCATGCTTGACTGGCTCCGGAATCATCTTCCTGCCGGACGCCATATCTGCTGTGACTTGATGTCCGCAACGGGGAAGACCGGATTTTACGAGCGTTTCGGCTTCGCTCCGCTTCCGAATCCCGCAATAAATCTGGAAAACGGCATGACAATGATGGTCGGAGGAAAAGCCTGAGCACCTGTTTGTCGCATTTTTCCGATGTCAATGCATGCCCCGCCTTTCCTCCAGTTTTCCGGTGAAGTGTTATGTGCGTCTCTTCTTATAAAAACAGAGAATCTCTCCTTGTTTTTTAATATTTAATCTAAATATACAGTCATAATAGATGCATAATGTTATATGTATCTAAAATAACAGATTTTTAAAATTTTCCTCTTGACAAAAATGCATTTATGTGCTATAATATGCTTGTCAAGGGAATAAAACAGAAAGAGGAGAGGAAGAAAAATGAAAATCCGCAAGAAAAGATTCACCCTTATAGAACTCCTTGTGGTAATTGCGATCATCGCAATCCTGGCGGGCATGCTTCTTCCCGCACTGGCGAAGGCGCGGGACAAGGCGCAGGGGATAACATGTCTCAACAATCAGAAACAGCAGAATCTGAATCTGCAGATGTATGCGCAGGATCATGGGGACATGCTTGCTGTACGCATGGATGGATTCGGCTGGGAGTGGGCGTCTGTCATTTACAGTTCCAATGAATCGACTACCGATATGGAAAAGATTCCGAAAACGGCATTCTGTTCCAAAGCGAAGCGGTGGATTGACGGAGCCAGAGTCGCAGATTTGACGTATGCCGGACACGGCAACTATTTCGGCGGATACGAATCAAGCCACGGGGGGCCATGGTTTAGTTCGGGTATTAACGCTTTCATCCAGATGAATAAAGTCAAGATGGGATCCGATTATTTCCTGCTTTCGGATTCTGTGATGTACACAGCCACAGACAACCGTCCGACCGGAGGATATATGTTCAATGGCAACAATACCGGAATTCATTTCCTGCACTCGAACCTGGCGACGATGCTGTTTGCCGACGGTCATGCCGCTTCGTTGAGCTATGCTTCTGTGCGTTACGATGTCTTTAATCAGGCGAAGAACGGATACGTCATCAACGGTCCGGACCATGGCTCGTTCTACCGGACGGAAAACTACAAAATCCCGTTTGCCAACGACTGAATCTAACTCGAAAGGAAATATAGAATGAAAAAACTTCTTTTTTCACTGCTCGCCGCGGCGCTTCTGCCGCTGACGGGGGCGACCGTTTACCGGAATGCGTTCGAAGATGCCGCTGGGCTCGCCGGATTCTCAAGCGATCCGAACATCCGGATCGAGAACGGCTCGCTGACCGCGGAATTCAAGAACAGAATCGAATACCGCGTGATCTCAAAGACGCTCGCCGCGGAAGCGTTTTCCGGATATTTCATCCGCATGAGCTGCGAAGTGCGCGCGGAAAACATCCTTCAGACCAAGCGCGATTTCGAGGGAATCAAACTTGAACTTTCCATGACCGCCAAGTCGGGAAAGAAAAGCTGGGGCAACATCCGCTTTCCGAAAGAGAGCTGGGACTGGAAGAAGTTCGAAGCGATTTTCCCCGTTCCGGACGATCTGGAGAGAATCTCCCTTGCAATCGGAATGCAGAATTCCGCAGGAAAATTCCAGCTCCGCAATCTGAAATTGGAAACGGTCGCCGTTCCCGTCAACATCCGCTCCGTCGCAAACATGGGCTATCGCGATGAAGTCGCCGGAGACGGCAAAGGCGGATGGACCGACCAAGGGCCGAAGCAGGACGGCCGCACTTTCGCCGAGCGGCTCTGGCAGTATGTCTATGCCGGAATTCCGATCGACGCCATTCCCGGCGGGAAAAGCGTGCTGACTCTCTACTCCGAACATTTCACGACCGGCCCCAAAGAGGCGGTCATTCCGGTGAAAGCGGCGATCGAGGCGAAAACTCTTTATCTGCTTCATGCTCTGGCGTGGGCACCCGCGCTGAAAGACAAGTTTGTCGGCACGATTACCCTGAAAGACAGGAACGGACGGATCCAGAAGATTTCCGTTGAAGACAAACGGGATGTGACGGACTGGTACCGCCAGACCGCGAATCTTCCGAACGGTTACGGAGTCCTCAAGGGACGCACGGGCGACGGCAACCTTGCGGGCATCTATCTTTCCCGCTTCACCGTGGAGCCGGGGATGGACGAGATCGTGGAAATCCGTTTTCAGTCGGTTCCGGAATGCATCTGGCTGATCCTTGCCGGAACGCTCTCTCCGGTCGACATTGCGCTTCCCGACGCCAAGCCGACCGTCATTCAGGCGAACTCGGACTGGCTCCCGATGGCGGAGGTCGAACAGAACCGGATTCTGCCCGGCTCCGCGCTGGACGTCAGCGCGTGGCTCCCGAAGGGCAGCGTCGATGAGCTCGGACGGGTCGTCATCAAAGACGGACATTTTGTCTTTGAGAAGAATCCTTCGCAGAAGATCCGTTTCCTGACGGAGGCGATGCATCCGATGCAGGTGATTCCGGAAACGCATGAAGAGATTGAACGCCTTGCGCAGGAAATCCGGCGGAACGGATACAATATGGTCCGCACGCACTTTCTCGATGCGGAACTGCTGAGCGCGGCATCGAAACCGCTGGAATTCCGCAGGGATTATCTGGAACGGCTGGATTATTTCATCTACTGCATGAAGAAAAACGGAATCTACCTGAATTTCGACTGCATGACAAGCTGGATCGGCTACACGCCGGGCGCGATCTGGAAAAACAAAGATCCGGAGAAGTCGTTCAAATCCCGCATCTACTTTGACCCGGCAGTCCGCAAAAACTGGCGCGACGGAGTGGAAAAACTTCTGACGCGCGTCAATCCCTACACGAAGACGCGTCTTGTCGACGACCCTGTTCTAGTCATGGCGGTTGCGTTCAACGAACAGGAGTTCGGGCTGTGGAACAAGGTCGACCCTGCGCTGATCCTTCCGAAATGGCAGGGCTTTCTGAAGGACAAATACGGGAAAATCGAAAATCTCAACGCCGCATGGAAACCTGCGGTTCCATTCAAAAGCTTTGAAGAAATCCGGACCTGGAAAGAGAACAGCGCCGACTTCTGGATCTTCCGTCTTCCGATGGAACGGGAGCTTGCGGGCTGGTTCAAAAAGCAGCTGCGCGAAATCGGGTTCAAAGGACCTGTTGCAAATCTGAACTGCGGCAAGAGCCAGATGTACAATCTGCTTCGCGACCAGTACGATTTCACGGCGATGAACCATTACCACGCGCATCCCTCGAATGTCCACATGCCGTATTCCTTCATCGACCAGAGCAGCACGATTGCGAAGAAAGCGTTGATATTCCGGAACATCGCCGGCACGCGTCAGCCGGGAAAACCGTTTGTCGTGACGGAACATCATATTGTCTTCTGGAACCGGTTCCGCTATGAACAGGGCTTTGTCATCGGCGGTTACTCCGCGTTCCAGGATTACGACGCGCTGACCATTCACGCGGCGCCGGTTTCCTTCAGCAAACCGAAATTCGTTTCAACTTTCGAGGTTTTCACGGATCCCGTTTCCAAAGCATCCGAGTTTCTGACGTTCTTCCTTTTCCGCCGCGAAGATGTGCGGTCCGGCAAACCGGGAGTCCGAATCCGCGCCACGGAGAAGGAACTCTTCCGTCCGGACGGAACCGTGGCGGAGGCTCTTTCCGACGAACAGTCGCTGCCAGCTCTGATGGTCGGAGAGAATGTGGAGATCAAACCCGATGCCGCCGGAATGTTTCCGCTTCATCCGGGGGAGATCGCGTACAAGCTCGGCTCAACCAATTCCACGCAGGTGAACAACGCCGGTTTTTCCGGCACGCGCGACAATCCCGCGGCGAATGCCGCCGAACTGCTGACGCATCTGCGCAAGTCCGGCGCGATCAAGCCGGAGAACCGCAGCAACGGAAGCTCCAGATTTGAAACTTCCACGGGAGAGCTTTATCTCGATTCCGCGCGAACCTACATGGAGATCAATACGCCGCGTCTTCAGGGAATCTGCGGACTTGCGGGAACGACGGCCGTCCTTCCGGATTTCTCGGTTCGGAAGATGAGCACGGACGGCAATCTCGCCGTGGTCTCCGTTGACGGCATGAAGCCTCTCCGCGAGTCCGGCCGCATGGTTCTGGTCTATGCGACCAATGTTCTGAACAGCGGCATGGAGTTTACCGGACCCGAGATGGTTACGCTGATCAGGATCGGCAAAGTTCCGGCTCTGCTCCGCCGCGGCGCGTTCACGGTCACGCTGAAAAACCGTAATGCGTCAAAGCTGAGACTCTATCCGCTGGATATGTCCGGCCGCCGTCTCAAGGAGATCGCTCCGGATTCGGTGAACGGTGAATCTGTCACTTTCTCCGCCGACACGGGCAGGGACGGAGCCGCGATTTACTTTGAAATCGCAGAGGCGTCTTCCGCGAAGTAATCCGTCTCATTGGCGGAACGGCGCGCCGGAATTGTTTCCAAAACATTCCGGCGCGCCGTTTTTTATCCTGAAAAATTCGCTCTTTCCGCTCCGCCGTTCTGGAAAAATCGGAAAAATGGAGTATAGTTTACCCAGTAAACAGCAGAAGGAGGCGGTGCTTATGAAATTTGAAAAACCGGGAAGGATATTCGAGTCTGAACAGATCGAATCATCCCTCCAGAAAATCAGCGATGAAATCATCTCCGAATTCAAGGGAAGGGGGAAAGATCTGATTCTGCTCGGAATTCAGCGGCGCGGCGTACCGCTCGCCAGACGCATTTCCTCCTACATCCGGGAAAAAACGGGTGCGGATGTCTCGGTCGGCACGCTCGACATCTCCATGTACCGCGACGACATCGGGCTCCGCCGGGTGCTTCCCGTCATTCATGAAACCGACATTCCGGATATCAACGGAAAAACCGTCATCCTCTGCGACGACGTTCTCCAGGCGGGGCGCACCATTCGCGCCGCGCTTGACGCCATCACCGATTTCGGACGTCCTTCGATCATCCGCCTCGCGGTGCTTTTCGACCGCGGCTGTCATGAGTTCCCCATTGCCGCGGATTACACCGGGATGGAGGTTTCGATTCCGGACGGCTTCAAAATTTCCGTTCACTGGAAGGAAATCGACGGCGCCGACTTCGTCAGGATTCAGGAAAAAAAGATTTGGAGATAATCATGGATTTCAACTGGACAAAAAAGGATCTGCTGAGCCTGTACGACCTCTCCGCGGAAGAGATTCTCTGCATTCTCGACACTGCGGCGGAGTTCAAAAAAGTCTCCCAGCGGAAAATCAAGAAGGTTCCCGCTCTGCGCGGAAAAACTGTTGTGAACCTGTTCGTCGAACCGAGCACGCGCACGCGCACCTCCTTTGAGCTTGCGGAACAGCGCCTTTCCGCCGACATCATCAACATTCAGGCGGACTCCAGCAGTCTGCGCAAGGGGGAGTCGCTGCTAGACACGGTGAAGAACATCGAAGCGCTGCAGGTTGACCTGATTGTCATGCGCCACCCAGCCGCCGGAGCTCCGAATTTCCTCGCTCCGCTGGTCCGCCCCGGCATCGTCAATGCGGGCGACGGCGCGCACAGCCACCCGACTCAGGCGCTTCTCGACCTCTTCACGATCCGCGAGAAAAAAGGTTCCTTCAAGGGACTCAACGTTTCGATTATCGGCGACATTCTGCACAGTCGCGTTGCCCGGAGCAACATGTGGGGGCTCCTCAAACTCGGCGCGAACGTCACGCTCGCCGGCCCCTCCACGCTCACCCCGACGATGTTCGAGAAGGTTGGGGTCCGGGTTTGTCACAACATGAAAGATGCGCTTGAAGGTGCGGATGTGGTGAACCTGCTCCGCATTCAGCACGAACGCCAGCGCGCGGGATTCTTCCCGAGCGTCGGTGAATATTCCAAAGTCTACGGACTGAACGCCGGAACGGAAAAGTATCTGAAACCGGATGCCCTGATTATGCATCCGGGGCCGATCAACCGCGGAGTCGAACTTGATTCCGAACTCGCCGACGGACCTCGGTCCGTCATTCTCGAACAGGTAACCAACGGACTCGCCGTTCGCATGGCGGTTCTCTTCCTCGTAGCGGGGTGCTTGAAATGAATTACATCTTTGAAAACGCCAGAGTCATCGACCCGGTTCAAAACCTCGATTCCGTCACCGACATCGCCGTGTGCGACGGCCGGATTGCCGATCCTGCGCACGTGAAGGACGCCGAGCGCATCGACCTCACGGGCAAAGTCCTGACTCCGGGCTTCGTCGATCTTCACGTTCATTTGCGTCATCCCGGCAACACTGCGGCGGAGACGATCCGCACGGGAACGATGGCGGCCGCCGCGGGCGGTTTCACCTCAATCGTCGCAATGCCGAACACTTCTCCCTGCGCGGACAACCCGGGCACGATCCATTACGTCCTCACCCACGCGGAAAACGAGGGCGTTGTCAAGGTCCTCCCCTGCGGCGCAATGACGAAGAACATCGAAGGCAGGGAAATGTCCGGAATCGGATCGCTCAAAGCAGCCGGAGCGGTCGCGCTTTCCGATGACGGACGCTGCGTGCAGGACAACCTGCTCATGCGCCACATCGTCCATTATGCCAAGACCTTTGATCTGCCGATCCTCGACCATTGCGGCGACAAATCCCTCGAAGCCGAAGGCGTGATGAACGAAGGTCAGTGGTCGGTTCTTCTCGGCATGAAGGGAATGCCCGGCGCGGCGGAGGAACTCATGATCTACCGCGACATCATCCTCTCGCGCCTTACCGGCTGGAAGATCCACATGCAGCACGTCAGCGCGAAAGAGAGCGTCAAGATTCTGCGTCAGGCGCGCCGCGAAGGCATCCGCGTCTCCGGCGAAGCGACGCCGCACCACATTGCGCTCACCGACGTCGAAATCAAGAAATTCAACTCGAACTACAAGATGAATCCGCCGCTTCGTTCGGAAGAGGACCGTCAGGCCGTTCTCGAGGGGCTCGCGGACGACACGCTGACCGTCATCGCAACCGACCACGCGCCGCACACCATGACCGCGAAGATGGTGGAGTTCGACTACGCGCCGTTCGGCATCATCGGACTCGAAACCGCGTTCCAGATCTGCTGTACGGAGCTGGTGCACAAGGGCGTTCTCTCGCTCCCGCACCTGATCTCCAAGCTCACCAAAGGTCCGGCGGAAGTGCTCGGGCTCGACATCGGGAATCTGAAAACCGGCAACCCGGCCGACATCACGATTCTCGACGTCGACCGCGACAATGTCATCGATCCCGCCTCCTTCAAGTCCAAATCGCGCAACACGCCGTTCGGCGGCTACAAGGCGAAGGGCTGCGTCGTCGGAACTCTCGTAAACGGAAAATTCGTTCATAAAACTTTTTGAGGAATAACCATGGACACCAAAAACTGGAGACTGGAAACCATTGCTGTTCAGGCGGGCTACGAGCCGGAAAACGGCGGCCCCCGCGTGCAGCCGCTCGTGCAGAGCACAACCTACAAGTACAATGACGCCCAGAGCGTTGCCGACCTTTTCGATCTGAAGCGCGAAGGCTTTTTCTATACCCGCCTCGGCAGTCCGACGGTGGATTGCTTCGAGAAGAAAGTCGCCGCGCTGGAAGGCGGCGTCATGGCGGTCGGAACGAGCTCGGGACAGAACGCAAATGCGCTTTCGATCATGAACATTGCGCGCTGCGGCGACCACATTGTTGCTGTGTCGAGTCTGTACGGCGGCACGGTTTCGCTGTTCTCGAATACGCTGAAGAAGACGGGAATCAATTTCACCTTCATCTCGCCGGAATCGACGGAGGCGGAGATCGAGGCGGCGATCCGCCCCGGCACGAAGGCCCTGTTCGCGGAGATGCTGGCGAATCCCGCCCTGATTGTTCTGGATGTCGAGAAGTTCGCACGGGTCGCGCACAAGCACGGCATTCCGTTGATTGTCGACAACACGTTCCCGACCCCGTATCTGTGCCGTCCGTTCGATTTCGGTGCGGACATCGTGACCCACTCCACGACGAAGTATCTGGACGGTCACGCGACGAGTGTGGGCGGCATGATTGTGGAGAAGGGCGGGTTTGACTGGAGGAACGGGAAGTTCCCGGAGTTCGTCGATCCGGATGAGAGCTATCACGGCACGGTTTATACGCGCGACTTCCCGGCCGCGCCGTATTCTGTGAAGCTCCGTGTGCAGTGGATCCGCGACCTGGGCAGCGGCATGGCGCCGTTCAACGCGTTCCTTTCGATGATGGGGGCGGAGACGCTTCACGTGCGCATGGACCGTCATTGTTCGAATGCTCTGACGCTGGCGAAACATCTTCAGCAGCACCCGAAAGTCGGTTGGGTGAACTATCCGGGTCTTCCGGACAACAGGGAATACGCGCTGGCGCGGAAGTATCTGAAGGGCTGCAGCGGCGTGTTCTGTTTCGGGGTGAAGGGCGGCGTCGCGGCCGGCGAGCGCGTGATGAATTCGTTGAAAGTTGCGGCGATTGCGGTGCATGTCGCGGATTTGCGGACATGTGTTCTTCATCCGGCGAGCATGACGCATCGTCAGCTGAGTGAATCCGAGCTGATTGCCGCTGGAGTTTCCCCGGACATGATCCGGGTTTCGGTCGGACTTGAGCATATCGACGATCTGATCGCCGATTTTGACCAGGCTCTCGCCCAGGCGTAAAGATACGAAGAGAAAAAGCTTGAGCCCGTTCCGCAGATCTGCGGAACGGGCTCAAATATTTTTAGTGTCAGCAAAGAGATTAATTATCGGGAACAAGTTCATTATAGATGACAACTTTCCCTGTCGGGCGGATGACAATCGGAAAATAATTCCCAAGCCCCTCTGCGGGAACTTTTTCTATGCTTTGTCCATCAGAAGTCGGTTTTCCGAGCCGTAGTTTTATTAAAATGCTGTTCGGAAAGTCACGAAGCATTCCATTGCCCTTGAAGAGAATATAGTTCTTTATGGATATAGTTGCTGTTCCTTCGCTGAAAGAGCGGCCTCCGATCTCACAGAGTTCTATTGGTGGATGTGTATCTTGAGTTAGCTCACTATTGCTGTTTCGTATTCTTTTCTCATTTTCTATATTGGTGTTTCCACTTGCATCAATAATGGATTCAGGAATATAGAAATTTTCTTCTGTTGGGCTGGATGTGCTGCTCTGTTGATGGGCTCCAATGACGACTCCCTCAGGCAAGAACTTCCAGTCGCCAAGCCATTCATTAAATCTAATAGAATTTCCTGTTTCATCTATTTTTACGGAACAAACACGATAGCTTTGAAAATTAAATCTTTTCTCGAATGCTGAGTTATAGGAATTATCTGAATGAGAAGGGAATACAATAGCAACTCCAGGTACTTTGCCGTCTTCTGGGATATTTCCAAGTGCGATAGCTTTACTTTTTGCTGCGTCTAGTCTTGCGGAAAGTTCTCGCATTGCTATTGTTGAAGCAGAACCTTTCAACATCCGTGTAAAGGCCGGAAGAGCGGTCGTTAACATGAGGGCGGCAATAGATAGAACTAAAAGGAGTTCTATGATTGTAAATTTTTGTTTATTCATGTTTGTGGCCTCGCTTTTGCAGTTCTCGGATTTGTTTCTGAAGAAGAATACGGCGTTTTTGTGTATTTTTGCTTTTCATGGAGTTTAACTCTTTTGAAGAAACTTTAACCGGTGTATTCAAGACCTTCTTCAGGATTTGCGCGTATTTATTGAATTCTGCGACTGCGGTTGCATAAGCCTCCGGATTCTGATGCATATAGACTTTTTGAATAATCGTTAGCGATGCATACAGGTCAACAAAGGCTGAGCCGACAGCGTTGTACCACTTCAGCTGATTTCCAGTTGCTTCTTCAAGCTCTGGGTTATCCAGCATTTTCTTGTATTTTTTTGCTGTTACTTGAAGTAAAAGCGGGTTTGGAATCTCTTTTCCCTTTAATGTTTTCCAGTCAGCCGGAAATGAAAAATCAACGAATTTTTCGCGCATGGTTTTGAGAAGTTTTTCTAACTCTTTCCCTTTGAAAGAGGGAACTCGCGGGTCTTTGTTAAGCAATACCCGCATTTGTTTTTGGTATTCGGCTTTGGTAAGTTGCTTTTGTGCAAAGAGGTTGATTGTTGAGCACAAGAAGATAACCGTTGCAAGAACAAGGAAAAGTTTATTCACCATAAATCACCTTTGCGTTTTTCCATACAGGACGATTACTCGTCGAATAGGGCTTTAGCGTGTATTCTCGCTCTATAACACCTAAAACCTGCTTTTCTGCAATGATTTCATCGACAATGTTGTTATACTTTTGCCATGTTGGAGTAACTGCTTGTGGAGCGCGATAGTCTGTAACATCAACTCCATCGGCTGTTGATGATGTACGGTAACCCGCATTGAATTTTTCTTTGTCGGTAGCTCCCCAGTTTTTGGTGAGCGGTTTGTCAGATTCCTCTAAGATCTCTGCCAGTCCAAAAACATACATCTTGCGCGGCAGATATGTGGGTTCTGCATCAAGAAGGAAGATCAACATCGGCAAAACTTTCCTCAGTTTTTCCTTATCAACAGAAGACGCAAAAAGTTTGGTGACATCAGATCTTCTTTGAAATCTAATATATGGTGTAGAGAGAGCTGTGGTAAATATATTTTTATCAACCGTTATCCCAGAGTCCTGCAGATTATCTTCTGCGGGGGCTGTTGCTTCTTGCGGTGTATCTCGATAGACTTTTTTCAGAAGATCATCAATAATCATGCAATTTTCTGCATTGAGGAGATTCAAAGAGATTTTTCCATAGACTTCTGTGTCATCGGTTATTTTCAACTGATCCAACAGAGCCAAATCTCCATCGTCGTAGTTCCTTGCGAGAGTATTGGCATTTGTAGGGGGGTAGGGATATTCATTGATTGGCCGAGTTGAGAAATTGAGGTATTTGTCCGGTTCTCCACGGTGAATCCAAGCAAGCTCATCCGCAGAAAAATCATTGTCAGCAATATATTTTCCCCGGAGATATGCTGGGATGTTTGACAATTCAATTGTGTCACTTGCGGTTCCTGCGGTCTCTGTATAGGGGGAGTAGTACGGATTGGAGGCGAGGAGATTGTTGAAAAGATCGTGGAGAGAAGCTGTGGCAGAGGAATTTTTCAGGTATGTAAAGCTGGTTCCCCAAGTTGCCGCATCCAAGTTTGCTCGCGGATCTTCTGCACGGGTCGCAGTGAGCAAGTAAAGGCACTCTGGGGCTGCTGATAAAGTTGTTTCACCGCTTGCATCTGTTGTTTTAGAAATGATGGCAATGTCCGCATCTGTTCCAGTAATTTTATTTGAGCGGGAGATATTCGTCAAATCAACTGCAATATAATCAGCTCCAGCTTCCGGTTTCCATTCAAGCTGAATTTTGAGATTGGAAAATTCAATGGAATCCAGTTTAAGATCTTGCTGGGTCGCAGAAGTTGCGCTGTCAAAAAAGTCTGTCCACTCAGCTTTTTCTGTTGTTATCGAGGCGTCCATGTCATAAAGCTGGCGTCCTGTAGAAACTTTCATGTTTGCTTCTTTGACTGCAAGTTCGGAGATGCTCGCTTTTAAGGTTTTTTTTGTTCCATTTACGCTGAAATGCAAAAGTATGTCTCCTCGAGCATCTAGTTTTACATTGTTGTCTGTTATTTGAGAGATATCCGAGTACATAGAAATTAATTCCGGAAAAATTTTCATGTTAGCAACATCTACAGAAAGTTTATTTTCGGTAGCGTTCGCTGTAATTACAAGACCCACATTGAGACCAAAGCCGCAAATGTACGGACTTTTTTTCAACCCCATGTATGTAGGGGTATTGGTCAGCCAATTTGTATGGACAACATCTGAGGTCGGATAATAAGCTGTTCCATCTTTAAATAGAGGGGTGAAGAAGTCAATAAGATTTGCAGCTATCTGTTTTGCTTTTGTCGTGTTGGAAAATCGTGTAAACCACGGGATTTGCGGGTAATGCAAAGGATCGTTGGAAATCTGTGTTGTAGTTTCAGCTCCCCATGTGTTTTTAAATCCAGTATTGCGGGGATTCGGATCATCGTCCCGTGTAATGAGTTTTTCAACAATAGCGTTGCGCGTATCTTCGTTGGAAACAGAAGAAACCTGCTGCGATAACTTGGGTAAGCTGATGCGATGATAAGCTGTACCATCATTATCTAATGAAAATGCTTCCGGATATTTAGTTGTATCGGTCGTGTAAAAAGTTGTGAAGGCTTTCAAATTTTCCCAGTTCTTGCTTGCACTGATGATATATTTATCCAATTCTGAATAATCTGTAAAGCGCGAGTTCTTGCTTAAAGAGTTTTTTAAATCTGAAGCATTGAAAAGCGTTGTATAATTGACAGTGATTTGCGCAGGATCTAACTCTCCCGCCAGTCGGATGCCTCTTCTTTTAAATTTGAAGTCGGTATTTTCAGGATCATAGAGTATGGTTTTGTTGTTGTCTAAAAACATTGAGGATAAGTCAACAATACCTTTGCTTGGTACAGCAATATAAGCGAAACGCGCCAAGAGAGTTTTTTCATTGCTTTTATTGGGGTCGTCGTTAAGAATATACTGCCATGTCGGATTTGTGTATGTCAATGTTGCTTTATAATCCAATGTTTCCATGGAATACATTGCATTGTTTAAGGTTAGAGCTCTGCTAGTTAAACGCCAAATATGGTCATAGTCATAGTTGTATTCACCGAAAGATGTAGTGCCGGAGGAGGCAGGAGTCATAGAGAAAAGATATTTTTCAAAATCAATATTATCTTTTTTTAAATTTTCCTGATATTCAACATCACTCAGCTGATACTTGACTCTGTCAAGTATGCTTGTCGCCAAGTTTTCTGCTGTTGCAGTGAAAGAGATGTCTTTGGAAGCGGCTTGCTGTTCGAGAGAGATTGAGGCAAAAGAAAGAGCTAAAACTGTCATTAGACTGAGAATGCCCATTGCAAAAAGTAAAGCAACGCCTTTTTCGGATCTTTTTGTCATGATAAACCTCTTAGTTCGTTTTACGCTCTAGGATAAGAGTGTAGGTGCGCGTATACTGAGACTTAACCTCATCGTCAGTTGCTTGGGAGTAACGCTCTGCCATCTCTGGATTTTCCAGCAAAGTTAAAGTCACTTGAATCCTCTTAGGAGCATCTGCTGTTCCACTTCCGGATGCTGCTGCGGTCTGTGGTATGGGGTCTATATGAAAATCTGCGACATTTTCAAGAAGCAGAAGAGCAAATGACCCTGTTCCAGGATCTCTTCCATAAGTTGTCCAAGGCGTATCGCTAGCTGTTGCATCGTAATTTTCTGTATCAGCCCGAGAAGTTATGTTGGCATAGAGATCGTAGAGCGGCGTACTTCCGCTGATAGTACTCTTCTTGTTGAGGTAAAATGCTATTTCATATTCGGTAGTCTGATTGTTCAGAGGATGTACTGAAAGAAGCCATAAAGATGGATTGTCTATTTTTGATTTTGATGGATCTTTTTGATAATAAAAGAGGGCTTTGTAAGAGTTGTCTGCATCCTGTTTTGTCAGAGAGGAAAATGTTTTTCTAATTAATTGGTTGACGAAGCGGGCATCGCCTGAGGTAACAGCTTTCTGGTAGGAGCGTCTCCAAATGGATTGTATCGAACCGAAAAGTTGCATCATGATAAGCATAAGAATCGCGAAAATAGACATTGCAACCGCAATTTCTATCAACGTAAATGATCTTTTTGTGTAGATTTTGGCCATTTTTTCTTGCTCCAGTTACGGTGTGGCGGAAGAATAAGTAGTTCCAAACTTGTCGTAAACGATGTAACGTTTGTCGCGTTCTTCCCATTTTTTCGAAGTCGGCCAGCTGACGCAGATAAAGACCCTTCCTGTATCACTCAAAGCAGAAAGGTCTTTTTTGTCATCTGTTGTGTTATTTGCGCGAACTCTTAAATCCGTTATAGGAGCTTTCCAAACATTGGCATGAATTCCAATGGTTCCATCATTGGATGTGATGTAATATAACCGACCTGGGATTTGTTGATATATATGTTTATCGGAATATTCATTTGATTTGCTTTGATAAGCAGGATCATTTATCTTATCTAAAATAGTACTCTTATAGTTTGAGTCATAGAGACTCATTTCGGAGAGCTTTATTATATCGGCATTAATCAACCACTGGATTTTTGATGCCGCTTCATCCATAAAGCCATCGTAGTTGACGTTTTTCATAGCATTCAGTGCAGGCGGGAGGAGGGCCATGACGCCGGTTATCCCGAAGGCAACGACTCCTATTGCTAAGACGATCTCTACCATGTTGAAGCTGTGGCGTATCTTTCGCATGTCCGTTCTCCTAAAACTTGCTCTAATATATCATATACAACAACTTTTTAAAATTTCCAGTCCCAAATGAAAAAAAAACGGAAAAAAGTGTCGCGCCTGCGGCGCTTGAGAGTGTCGGCTTCGCCTCGGCAAGTGTCGCTTCGCTCGAAAGTGTCGGCGCAGAGCGCCTCGGCAAGTGTCGCTGCGCTCGAAAGGGCCGAGCTGTCGCTGTTGATGCGCCTCCGCCGCGGAAGACAGATTGCGCGCCTGCGGCGCTTAGAAGGGGAAGGCGCAGGTGCGGCGAGGAGAGACTCAAAGGAACAATATATCGTTGAACTTGTGACGGGGCGCGGAAGGGGCGTTGCTTAAGCACCGCAGGCGCGCAATCGGAAGCTCAATATTCAACAGCGCTCCGCGCTCGGCCCTTTCGAGCGGCTATCGGCCGCGACACTTGCAGAGGCGAAGCCGACACTTTCGAGCGCTCTACGAGCGCGACACTTGCCGAGCCCCAAAGGGGCGACACTTTTTCTCCGTTCGCGCTTGATTTTTTTAAAACAGGCACTATCCTATTCTCCATGGAGAAACATTATGAGACTGCTTGTTTACAATATCGCGTACGGAACCGGAACCGCCGGCGGAATCGGAACCGTCTTCACCGCTCACCGCTATCTGCATACACGCATGGAATATCTGAACCGGATCATCGATTTCATCGACCGGAGCGATGCGGACGTCGTGGGACTCGTCGAGATCGACACAGGGTCGTTCCGGACCGGATTCGTCAATCAGGCGGCGCTCGTGGCGAAGCGGCTCAAGCATTATTCGCTCTGCGGGGTGAAGTACGGGCTCAGCTCCATCGGGCGCCGGATCCCCATTCTCCGCAAGCAGGGGAATGCATTTTTCACGCGTCTCGACGCCGCCGATGAGAATGTCTATTATTTTCCCGTCGGATTCAAAAAACTGATTCTGGAACTGCACATCGGGGGGATCCGTTTTTTTCTCGTGCATCTTGCGCTCGGTCACAAAACGCGCGCGGCGCAGCTTGATTATCTGATGAAAATCGCCGCCATCAATCCGGAGCCGGTTGTCATTGCCGGCGATTTCAACGCCTTCGAGGGCTCGGACGAGGTCGAAAAGCTCATGCGGACGCTCGATCTTTACGATCCGAACACGAAAGGTTTGCCGACGTATCCCGCGGGGAATCCGAAACTGCGTCTGGATTTTGTATTATGCTCCAAATCGATCCGAGCCGAGCGTTTCAGCGTTCCGGACGTGGAGTTTTCCGATCATCTGCCGATCGTGTTCGATTTTGAATACTGAACCGCCGGTTCCCGCAGAAACCGGCGGCGTGATGTGTGTTATTCGGCGGATTCCGCCATCCGGTTGCCCTGTGCGGCGTCCTTTTCCTCTTGAGAGAGAGGGAAGCGTCCCTCGTTGACGCCGTTGTGGAGGTAATGCCAGAGAGGATTGAGCCCAGCCTGACGGACGTCGGGATTGGCGTCAAGGTAGTAGTTCGAATCGAAGCGCGGCGAGGGGTTGAATCCGTGGAACGCGCCCCAGAAGTAGTAATGCTTGAGGGGATTGAGTCCGCTGATCCGGACGGTAGGGTATGTGGTGAGGTACCAGAGCGGATCGAACCAGCCTGATTTCGAGATGAGATCCATCTGTGCGCGGAAGTCGTAGAGGTTGGGGGCTTCCTCGTATTTTTCGGGCTGGACTTCGATGTGTTCGCCGAGGACGTGGATTTTGTCGAGGTCGGTGCATTTTTCGAGAACGATGTTGAATTCGTTGTCGAGATCCGGCTCGAAGTGGCAGTCGATGACGGAGAATGGGAAGTAGCGGAGGCGGATCAGGGGCTTGATGATTCTGTCGATGAAGTTCTCGTAATTGAAAATATGGTGGTGGTGAACGAAGTTGTAGCGCTGGTTCTCGATGTCGCTCCAGTAGACGTTGAGTTTTTCCGTGTGGTAGATGAGAGAGTCGAGGATATGTTCTGCAGCGTCGACGGTGCCGTGGTCTTCGTGGTCGACGATGAGGTGACCTGCGGAGGTTTCGGGGCGGTTGTAGTCGAAAGTGAAGCGGCGGTCTGGGATGGCGAGGAAGAATTTACCGCCGTCGTTGAGGCATTTGCAGACAGCTTTGAAGAAGCCGATGAAGTCGGGAATGTGTTCGACGACGTGGTTTGCGATAAAGTAATCGAACTTGTTGTCTCCGAGGACTTCGGAGAGAGAGCGTGTGCGGGCGACGAAATCGACGTCGACGAAGGTTCGTCCGGGGTAGAATTCCTGGAAGTGTTCGATGAGGGTTTCTTTCGGGAAGATGTCATAGTACTTGACGTTCGCTTCGCTTTTCTGGAGAAGGGGAGCGCAGAGGGCGCCGATTTCGAGTCCGGCTTTTTCGGCAAAATCCGGGACGTTTTTCATGAATACTTGACGGCGGATGACGTCGCGTTTCGCGTCTTTTTTTGGGTCGCTCATGGTTGATTACCTCTTTTTGGCTGTTATGTTGATGTTTTCCGTCGGATAGTTTGAGAAGAGACTTATCATGTGAACGGTTTCGTTGATCTGCGGCTGCGACATGTAGTAGCAGATGTTTTTCTTGAGGAAGGGGAAGCCGAGAACCAGGAAGTCCTGTGGGCGGCAGTAGATGGCGTTGTATTCCGGCGTGATGCGGTCGACGTCCTGGAGGCGAGCGGCGGTGCGCAGATAGGCATCTGAAATCAGGCCGTCCTCTTCGAGTTTCCGGGTGAGCTGGGTTTCGTATTTCGCAACGACATCGGGGAGGGGCGCCTCTTCCTTGACGCTTGCCCAGAAGTCGTGAAAGGCTTTCGAGTCGATGGCCTTGCGGCGGAAGACAAGGAAATAGCTCTGGATGTGGCGGGGGATGACGCCGCCGGGGAGATACTTCGCCTCTTCGCGTTTCGGGTTATGGGTTTCGGGGAATTCGGTCATGCCCCAGAAATCGGCGTTGCTCCGTTCCATTCTGCCGAAAATGCGGTCGAAGGAATGGAACGGGCCGATGATGCTGTTGTTCAGCAGAACCAGTTCGTCATAGTTGTCGAGAGGCGTTGAGTTGAGAGCCGCTTTCCAGGCGCAGAAGTCATAGCCCGTGTTGTTGCGGACCATGACATCTTTGGCAAAGGCGAGGACTTTTCGGGTTGCGTGGCTGCTGAGTCCGGAATTGGAGATAACGATGATTTCGGATGATTTGGCGAGTTCTTTGAGCAGATAAAGATCTGTGTCGGAGATGGTCTTGTCCGCCTGATAATGGACGAAGAGAGCAAGGCGGCGCACCTTTTTCGTCTCTTTCGCCGCCGGCGGGATGGGGGGGAGAGTCGCGGCGAGAGAGGTGAATCCGGTTCCTTCCGCGACGTATTTCCAGATACGTTCCGTTGCATGAGCGAGCGTATCGGAAATCTGACCGTTTTCCGATTCGAAGTCTTTCTGGTTGATGATGCCGTTCCGGAAAAGCGGTTCAATGGCTTTGGTCCGAGCCCAGAACATTTGACCGACGGGGAAGAGGGGGCGTTCCGGAAACTGAACCTGGAGTCCCATTGCTGCGAGAAGCTGTTCGCAGCGTTCGCGGTTTTTCTCCCAGTGCATGTAGTGACGCATTCCCGGGTGGGGGCAGGGGAAGCAGAGACCGAGCCGGGCGTCGCGGGAGAAACGCCGGAAGATTGTTTTGACATTGTCTTCCGAGCCGAGAAGCTGATCAAGGAGATAATGCCGCCATTCGTCGCCCCAATTTACCGTAACGGATTTTTTCGTGTGGAAATGACCGATAAAGTCGTACTTGGCGATCTTGTCGGAACAAGCTGCGAAGAATGGAGCGACATCGCGTCCGCAGTTCGGGGTGACCGTGACATGGCATTTCGAACAGGTGCGGAGGGGGTGGGCTTTGAGAATCTTCTTGATTTCTGCGCTTTTCTTCCGCGTATCGGTTGTGATCTCGCAGTCGTATTCAAACGGGATGTTGTTGAAATGCCGGATAAATTCCTCCATGAGATCGGGATAGAACGCGTGGAGGTGAATCAGAATTTTTCCCGGGGATTCGATTTCTCCGCGGTAAAGGGTGAGTATCTGATAGTCACCGCGCGCGGGAAGGTCGCAGAGGGCGCGGGTCGTGGTGTTGATGCTGGCGTAGCCGAAGCGTTCATCCGGTTCCAGATAGGTTCCTTCCGCCCATTCGTTCCAGGCGTTGATGAAGATGAAGCGTTCATTTTCCGGGAAATTCTTCTTTGTGTATTCGATGTTTTTCCGGAGCCAGAAATGGTAGGAATCGAGAGAGAAATACTGCCAGATGGAGTAGCCCTCGGCGCGGCGCGCGGAGTTGTCCCATCCGAGCATGGCGCAACGGTAGTACGGATAGGGCGAGCGGTCCGCCATCGTCGTGTTGTTGCGGACGTCTTCAATGATTTTCGCGTAGTTGTAATAGAAGCCGTCCTCTTTGTATGGTTTGAAGACTGAAGGCTGGATCAGTTCGAGGCTTGCGACCATGTGCGGCGGGAACTCGACTTCGCGGTCAACCTCGAGCGGTTTTTTGAATTCATCGGTCCGGATGAAGGTGCGACAGGACCAGATCTGAATTTCTCCGACGCCGTTTTTGCGGCACCAGTCGCGCCAGAGGGCGAAGGTTTTGTTCGGGGACGGCAGGATTTTTGCGTGATAGATGAGAATGACCGGCTTTCCGTTGCAGCGGACGTAGCGCGGGTCCGTGATGTATTTTTTCAGATCCTGAATGAAACGGATGTCGTTTTCTTCGGAGTAGTTCTGCTGAATGAGAACCGACTTTTCCTGTCCGTCCCAGGTGCGGGTCCAGTTTTCGTTCGCCCAGCAGAGACAGAATTTGAGTTTGATTTCGGGATGACTGACAAGAAGTTCGAGCGGTTTTTCCATGAGTTTTTTGCCGTCGAACCAGTAGTAGTACATGCAGAACGCTTCGATTCCGTGGGCTTTGGCGAGAGCGGCCTGGCGTTTGAGCGTTTCCACTTGCGAGAGGTCGTAATACCCGATGTCCTTGTGCGGCGTGCGCGGCTGATAGTGTCCGGGGAAGCGCGGTTTCGCCTTCCGGGTATTGGTCCATTCGGTGAAACCTTTGCCCCACCATTCGTCGTTTTCCGGGAAGGTGTGATATTGGGGCAGATAAAAGGCGATGGCGCGGACTTCCGGTTCCAGACGGGGAAACCGCTCATCGTCCTGATAGATGGAACCATAGACTCCGGGTTCGAGCATGGAATCGGGAAGAGCAAGCGTGAGCGGAGTTTTGGTTCCCGCCATTTTTTTTACGGAGCGGGTTGCCTGATGCATCAGCGCGCTGAGCAGGACGGCTGCTTTGCGTTTCGGGGTGCTCTGGCTTGCAGTGTCCTTGAGAAGCCGGTCGTCGATGATTGTTTTGAGTTCAAGCAGGATGGCCCGGTTGAATGTGAGAATTCCGCGCAGGTAGTGGAGTGTGCGGGCTGCGCCCCAGGCGCGGGAGTTCAGAATCTGGAGCAGATAGAGCCTGTCGTGTTCCATTTGGCGGCGAAGCGACTTGCATTCGTTCGTCTGTCTGTCTGCGGTCTGTTTTTCCTGTGCGACGGCGTGCTTGAGAGTGTTGATTTCCTGCTGCATGCGGATCATTTTCTGTTCCAGTCCGTCGCAGTAAGTCTGGAGTTCGGTGAGGGCGATGTTCTGAAAGTCGTTTCCGGTTGCCTGTTCGGGAATCGGCAGAGTCTGCCCGTGCAGAGAATCGGGCATGATCGCCCGGTCGAAAATTCTTAAGAGTTCCTCATCCTGAAAGTTCATGCTATTTACACTCTCTGATAGTGATTGAACGCATAGGCAGACCGATCAGGACGCCCTGAAGCGGGAGACCCGATTGAACTTGGAATTGCAAAGCGTTGTGGTTCCAGATTTGTATGCGATGTTCGTCGAGCTTGCCGGTGGAAACCGCGATTCCGATGGAATAGTTTCCGTTGGCAAGGCGCGGCAGAACGAAGTTGAAGACCGTTTCCATGACTCCGCCTTCGGAAAGCTGGGGGATTGAGTCCGGGGCTCCGGTATCGCCGAAAAGATTCTGGCCGTCCGGGGCATGGACGATGAATCCGATTGCCGGGAGAGTCAGCGGTCTGAGGGCTCGCGCCCGGATTGCAAGGCGGACGGATTCTCCGCCGCGGACCGTTTGCAGCGGAGCGCCGTCTCCGGCAAGGAATTCGACGGATTCAATGACCGCGCCGCCTTCGCCGAAGGCGCGCCCGTCGGCGTTGAACGGCTGGAGAATCAGCTCCTGTCCGGGACGGCAGTCTTCGGGAATGTCGGCGGTTTCCGTGCCGTGAACTTCCACATTCTGCTTCTCTCCGTAGCAGAGTTCGAGATAGCGTTCGGAAATGACGCGCGGGGAACCGTCGGCGATCAGATGCCCGTGATCCATCAAAATCGCGCGGCTGCAGAGCATGGTGATGATATTGACGTCATGGCTGACGAGCAGAACCGTGCGGGAGCGGATGTATCCGCGGAGGAATGCGATGCATTTCTGGGCGAAGCGGGCGTCGCCGACAGCGAACACCTCGTCGAGCAGGAGAATGTCGGTTTCCAGTTTGATGCAGGCGGAGAATGCAAGGCGCATCACCATGCCGGTCGAATAGGTGGAAACCGGTTGATCGATGAACTCGCCGATTTCCGAGAATTCGATGATTTCGGCGAGCTGTTCATCGATCTGTTTCTTTGTCAGGCCGCGGATGCAGCCGGCGGTGTAGATGTTTTCGCGTCCGGTTTCTGTCGCGTTGATCCAACTGCCGAGTTCGAGCAGGGAGGCGATTTTCCCGTCCGCCCAGATTTGTCCGGAAGTGGGGTGGACGGTTCCGGCGATCATCTGCAGAAGAGTGCTTTTTCCGCTTCCGTTCACGCCCATGATGCCGAGGCATTCGCCGCGCCGGACTTGGAGCGAGAGCGGGTGCACCGCCGTATAACGGCGGTTTTTGAAACGGTATGGAAAGAGAAGGTTGCAGAACATCTCGCGGCGCGTGGAGGAGCAGGGATATTCCTTCGAGACATTCTCCAGCATGAGAATCAGATCAGACGACATCGGCAAAGCGCCTCCTCATCGCGGAGAAGAAGCAGTATCCCGCCTGGAATACCGCGATGCCAATGAGGTAATAGAGGAAAATCTGCGTCCAGTCCGGCGGCAGTCCCTTGAGGAAGATGTTGCGGATGTTGACGACGGCCGGAGTGAGCGGATTCAGCTTGAGAAGAGGGTGGAAGGATTCGGGAATCATTTTGAGACTGTAGAAGATCGGGGTCGAGAAAAAGAGAAGGAGCATGAGAATGCCCATCAGATTCCCGAGGTCGCGGAAGAAAAGTCCGAGCGCAGCCGAGATCCAGGAACAGCCGATCGTCAGAAGCAGGAACGGCAGAACAACCAGCGGGAACGCCAGCAGGGAGAGCCAGGAGAAACCTCCGCCTGAAATGACGGAAAACACTCCGAGCAGCAGCAGAATCACCGTCGAAACCAGCATGTTGGCGCAGGCGAGACTCACAGGCAGGAGCAACAGCGGAAACGGGCAGCGTTTGATGGAGCCGGCACGCGAAACCAGAAGATTCAGGCTTCCCATGACGCTTTCACTGAATGCGGAAAAAACGGTGATTCCCGCATAGACTGCGAGACCGAAGCTCCATTTGGAGGAGAGTTCCGTTTCCGGCCAGCGCAGCTTGAAGACGTAGCTGAACATGTAGACGTAGATCAGCAGAACGCAGACCGGCGGAATGAAGAGCCAGAGAACTCCGAGCAGACTGTGACGGAATTTCGCCGTCAGATTGTTGCGGAAAAGCATCCCGAACAGCGTACGCTGTTTCAGAACCTCTTTCAGAGGCTCTGAAGGATTCAACCCTTTTCTCCATTGAAACTTTGGAGAGATCTGATACATGTTTCCTGCTTTGTTCCTTTATGCGCTTTGGGCGTTATGCAATGACGGCCCATTTCATATCAACGCCGCGTCCCAGCTCATGCCATTTCGACATATTGCCGCCATCGTACCAGCCAAGCATTCCGGTGGAGTATTGGCGGACGAGCAGATCGTCTTTTCCGTCGCCGTTGTAGTCTCCCGCTCCACAGATGAACCAGTCTTTCGCGTTAAGCTGTCCGAGGCTGGAGTAGCCAGAGGCTCTTCCGTTTTCAAATTTCATGACGGATCCAGTTGTGCGGTTGGAGAAGACAAGATCATCTTTCCCGTCGCCGCAGAAGTCTCCGATCGCGGAAAGCGTCCATGCGGTTCCGGTGGAGCCGAGCGAGGTAAGCATTCCGTTCAGATTCGTCATGTAATAGGAATCGTTGTAGCGGAGAAGAATTTCATCTGTGTTGTCTCCGTTGAAATCTCCGGTTCCGCAGAGTTCCCATTTGCCAGTGAATTTGGTTGAAATGGATTTCCATTGATCGGTTCCGTCGATCCAAACTCCGAGAGATCCAAGTTTGGGTGCGTGCCAGACAATGGAATTTTTTCCGGCTTTTCCCGTAACGTTTCCTACCTTGACATTCCAATTGATATTATCCGGGTTATTCAGACAGCTGATGCTTTTCCAGTTGTTCATATCGCCGTCGATGCGGTATCCGATGTAAGCGCTCCGAACACCGTTGAGAACGACATCGCCGAACATGACGATGTCGGCTTTTCCAGAGGAATTCATGTCATACGCTCCGAGCACCTTCCATGCGGTGGACTCCGGGATTCCCTGACCCCGCCAGGTGTTCGTGCCGTCCATCCAGAATCCGATCTGATAATCGTCGCCGATGTACTGGAAGACGATATCGCTGATGCCGTTGCCGTTGATGTCGTTTTTGACGGGGCCGGAAACCAGCGGTTTGAGATTGCTCGTGTCGAAAAGAATCGTTGAAATGGCTTTCAAGCGGCGGCGCGAGCCGGAGTAGTAATAAGTCCCGCCCCATTTCATCCGCTGGTCATGCTGGTAGGTGTCGTCAAAAATAATCTCTCTGGTAGAGGCGTTGTAGCCATAGCCGGTCATGGTGTGACCTTCGATATGGACGAGAACCACACGTCCTGCGTCAATTTCCGCCATGTAGTCTTCAAAGGTGAACTTGCCGCTGAACGTGTCCACATAGGTGTCTTTTGTATTGTATTTATCCAAAGCGTAGCCGGCCTTTTGCACGTAGAGCATGAGACCGTATTTCATGTCCTGACAGCGGATGGGGGTTGTAATCGATATGGAGCCCGACGAAACGGTCAGCTTCTGAGTGCTGTTGATGATGTATTGAAGAGTGGTGTTCGGGAAATAAGTGGTCGAATAGTCTTTGTTGTCGCGCCAGTACTGGCTGGTTCCGAGAAAATCCGCGATGCAGTCGAAGACGGAAATATTCAGGTTCGTGGTTCCGTTGACAAACGTATACGGATATTCATGCTGCGGCGCCTGGCCGAAGAAGCGTTTCACATGTCCTTTGGAAGCTATGGCGGAACCGAGGACGGTGTCAAAGGCGTCCATGTCGTAAATGGAGCCGCTGTAATCGCGGGCGTTGAGTTCCACGTCGCCTTTGATGAGATTGGAGACGTTGTAGCCGAGATAACCGTAACGGTCGTAATAGCCGAGCAGCATTCCCATGGCCGTGGCGGTGCAGCCGTACATGTATTTCACCTGCGGAACTTCATAGGGAAGAACGACGTCTCGAGGAGCGGAGACGGTGCAGGAGACGGTTGTGTCCGTAAAAATGTCTTCCGGAGAGATGAGGAAACCGGAATTTTCGGGAACTGTCGTTACGGTCGCCGCCGGCGAAACCGTTTGCGTGGATGTGCCATCACAGAATTGCAGATCGGACGGTCCGGAAGTCTGTCCGGCGGACGGGGAAAGCAGTTTTCCGTTTTCCGGGCTTTCGCTCTTTTGTTCCGCGAATACGGAAAGTGTCAATGGCGACGGGGCGGCGGGAGCCGTTTCAGCGGTCAGCACAGGTCTGCAATTCGTTTTGACCGGGATTGTAAGGAAGATATCTGAAGAGAACGGCGTGGCAACGGGTTTGGCGGATTCTTGTTCCTGAGCGGGGAAGCTGTACAGCTTTCGGCGTGGTTTCTATTCCAGTTTTTTCATTTTTATTACCCTCCCTGTTCTTTTGTCAAACGATATGCGCTTGGATAATATATTCTCCGGTTTCGTATAATTCAAATGAAGAAACGGAGATTCTTAAAAAAAGAGTTTGGGAAAGTTGTATTTTGGAAAAAAGCAAAGGGGAAAAATAGTTTTTGAGGGTCAAGCTTTCTTGACAAAGAGGAAACGGGGGATTCCGAAGCAGTCTTTCAGAATCATGGATTCGGCGAGGAAGGGGAGAGATGCTGCGAATTTCAGAAGCGGACGCGTCTGTTCCGCGCCCATCTCGAACATCGCGACGCCGCCGGGGACAAGATGAGCGTCGAGTTGCCGGATTGCCCGGCGGATCAGGGAGGTTCCTCCGTCGTCGGCAAACAGGGCGACGTCCGGTTCAAAATCGCGGACTTCGCGCTGAAGATTCGGTTTTTCTTCGCGTGGAATGTACGGCAGATTTGCTGCGACGGCGTCGAACCGCATTCCGGGGAAGGGTTCGAAGAGGGAGCCGGAACGGAATTCAACATTTTTGAATTCGTATGCCGCAAGATTGCGCTGCGCCCATCGGAGAGCATCGGGGGAGAGTTCGGAGCCGTACACTTTTAGGTCCTCCCGCGCGTATGCAAGCGAGAGGGAGATTGCGCCGGAGCCGACGCCGAGTTCGCAGAAGGTTCCGTTCCGCGGGATCTGCGGAAGAAGAGTCTCCACGATTCCGAAAGTTTCCGGACGCGGAATCAGACAGCCGGGACCGACCTTCAGCAGCAGTTCGCCGAAGTATTCATCGCCGAGAATGTACTGGAGCGGTTCGCCGTTGAGCCGGCGGTCCGTCATGGCGTACGCACTTTGGATTTCGGAGTCATCCAGCGGGCGTTTCTGAAAGAAAAACTCCATGACCGGGATGGCGGCAGCCCGTGAGACGATCCAGCCGGATTCCTGTTCGGCATTGTCGACTCCGTGCAGCCGGCGGAGCACTTCCAGGCGGAGTTCCTCTGCATTCATAGGGCCGTTTTTTTCTTCTCTTTCGCCTTGCGGTAACGGCGGACCAGATGAAGCACGCCGAAGTAGGTGACGGGGGTCATGACGGCGGTCAGGATTGCCGCGCCGATGAAGAAGGCGGCGACGAGTTCGCCGCCGAGCGCGAGCAGAGCCGCCCAGCTGCCTTTCGAGATGACGTCCATCATTGCCTCTTCGATTTTCGCGTAGGAGAGGTCACCCCCCATGAGCTTGTTTCCCACCCAGCATTGAGCCGGATAGATGACGAAGACGGTGAAGTGGTTGGTCAGGAGCGTTCCGAACGTCGCGCCGATTTTGCTTCCCTTCAGCAGAAAGGAGGTCGGGATGGAACAGGCAAGCTGAAGTCCGAACGGAACGAGACAGCCGTAGAACATGCCGATCGCCCAGCCGCGGGCGATGTATTCGGGCGTCGCCTTTTCTTTTAAAATCTTTGAGTACAGGAAAAGGTATTTTTGCCGGATCCATTTTTTGAGAGTCATAAATTCCCCCTTTACATTAGAGAGCGGAAAGATAGCATGTCAAATGATGTTTTTCAAGCCTTATTCTTCGCCGAGTGTAATTTTTTCCACGCGTTCGAGCGGACGTCCGAGGAACCTGGCGGCGTGCGCGGGAAGTTCCGAGTGCAGATCGGTAAAGAAGAAACGGCATTTGCTGCCTTTGCCCTTCGCCGCGGAAAGATTGTTGCGGAGCAGGAATTCCTGCACATGATCCGCGCATGCGGTGGCGCTGTCGATGATCGGAACCTGTCCGCCGAGGTAGGAACGGATGGTCTCCCTGAAGAGCGGATAGTGGGTGCAGCCGAGCAGGAGCGCATCGGGCGGATTGAGGCGGACATTGTGCAGATAGATGTCAAGAACCGCGCGGGCGATCGAATCGTCGGTGACGCCTTCCTCCGCCATCGGGACGAGGAGTGGACAGGCGACGCTTTCGACGATGATCGAGGGGTCCTGTCTGTGAATGCCGCGCCGGTAGGCGTCGCTGCTGACGGTCGCGCGGGTTCCGGTGATGACGATTCGTTCCGGCGCTGCGGCAAGCGCGGCGCGGATGCCGGCGTCGAGCACGCCGAGGATATGCGCTTCCGGATAGAGACGGCGGAGCGGCTCCATGGCAACCGCCGAGACGGTGTTGCAGGCGACGACGATCATTTTCACTCCGCGGTCGAGCAGAAACGCGGCGTCTTCGCGGGCAAAACGGCGGATGGAATCCACGGATTTGTCGCCGTACGGCACACGGGCGGTATCGCCGAGATAAAGGATGTCTTCATCGGGGAGAGCGCGGTTCATGGCGGCGGCGACGGTCAGCCCGCCTAGTCCGGAATCGAACACGCCGATCGGTCTGTTGTCAGCCTTGTGCGACACTTTGGTTCCTTTCGATCAGCGTTTCCGTAAGGTTTTCCAGAAGCGCGTTTTTGCGTTTGTCGAGCTTGAGCGATTTGTGCTCTTTGCACATCCCGCGTTCGACGGTTTCGACGAATGAGTTGATTTCGCGCCGGGAAATGCACTGCGGGTGCGCCGCCCAGCGCCGGAGGAAAATCTGTTCGTGAAGTTCCGGCTGTCCCGCGCGCGGAATGGTGATCGGACGGGCGCAGGTTTCAATCTGATAATCTTTCAGGGCGATGATGATCTTGGCGTAGTCGGTTTCGGTGGACTTCAGACGGAGGAACTTGTATTCCATGACGTCGGAGGCGGAAGATTCGTCGCCGGAACGGGTGTAGTGATGCTTGCGGTCGGAAAAATTCAGGCTGCCGGCGCAATTGGTGTCGAGTTCATTGTTGAAGATGCGCCATTCACGGAGAATTCCGTTTTCGTCGCGGCGCAGGTCGCCGCCGAGCAGGAGCAGACAGACCAGGTCGGTTTCCTTGTGCGGCCGGTCGGTGATGGCGGTCTTCCCGTTGATTTTCGGAAGTTCCATGGAGATGTGCAGGCTGTGCGTCGGAATTTCGAGAAATTTCACGGCTTCGTTGATGACCATGGACATCGCCCACGGACAGTCGAACAGCGGACGCGAGAGGTCGCCGATGATGTTGAAGCGTCCGAGCGCGTATTCCAGGAACCCGCGGTTGCGGCTGGTTGTTCCGGCGGTGAGCGGACGATGCGCATCGACATGTCCGCCGAGACGCCACATGCGGCGGCGGAGATCGAAATCGTTGAACCAGTTGAAGGAATCGAAGCGGCTGTCCTCCCCCGGTTCCGCATAAACGGCGCGGGAGCCGAGACAGCTGAATTCCAGTTCCGCTCCGAGCGGTGTCGGCGTGGAATGCCAGTTGAAGCCGACGTAGTCCACAATGTCCTGCATCTTCCGGTGGTCGTAGATTTCATCTGCGACGGTGATGCAGAGCTCCGCATACTCGCGATAGGAACGGCCCGGAACAGCCGCGTCGAGCTGTTTCGTCTGCATGAGCTTTTTGATTTTCCGCCTGTTGGAATTGTAGTAGAGAAACGCCAGCAGAATGGTCACTCCGTGCCGGAAATATTTATGAGCGACGCGGACGGCGTCGTGGAATTCATGGCGGAGCTTTTCCGCGAGCTGATTGAAGATGATGTGCTTGCAGACAAGCTCCATGTAGGAGTCCGCATACGGACGGATTCCGCAGTTCGCGAAGACTTTGTTCAGGTCGGGGGGCTGGGCGCCGCTGAACGCCTGGAGCATGAGATAGTTGCAGACATAATCCCCGTCGAAATGCGACTGGATGAGCTGGTCGATTTCGGACCCCATGAGCTCCTGCATGGCGCGCTTGGAAATTTCCGATTCTTTTTCCGGGTCCGGCGCAATGCCGTTGAGCGTGGTGCTGATTTTGCGTTCCAGATAAAGATTGTAGCGGTCTTCAAACTGGATTTCCGCACCGAAGGATTTCTGAAGCGCGGGGACATTGCCGATATACGTTTCCGCCCGGCGGCGTTCTCCAGCGGAGTCGCGGATGACAACGCGGCGGCGGAAATAGAGTTTCTTTTCATCCTCGAAGGCGTCCAGCAGGACGAGTTCTTCGGGCGTGAGGGCTTTGAGAATGCGTCCGCGAACCTGGGAACCTTTCTGGCGGACGATAAAGAAGAAGGCTCCCGGAGGAACAATGCGCATGTAATTGTTGAGAACCGCCGGTTCCGTTTCGACGCGGCGACCGAGAATCAGCTTGACATGGCGGTCGCTCAGGAGGGTTCCGTAGACAAAAAGGTCGGTGCAGCCGTCGTGTACCGCGGATGCGGCGTCGGCGACGGCTTCCGGGGTGCGGCGGCGACGGGTCAGAGAAATTCCATCAGAACCGCTGTCTCGTCGCAGTTGTCCTTCTTGCTGCATATTGCGCAGTCGCTCCATATTTTGCCGGGGAACATGTTTTTATCCACGATCCGGAATCCGAGACGCATGAAGAAATGGGCGCGGTAGGTCAGCGAGAAGAGACGGGCTGGAACGCCCGCATCTTTCATCTGCCGAATGACGCCCGCGAGGATTTCGGAGCCGATGCCCTGACCGACATGTTCGGGAACAACCGCGAAGGATCGGACTTCGTAGAGCGAAAGTCCGTAGTCGCGGATTGCGATGCAGCCGACGAACTCCCCGTCGAGTTCCGCAATGCGGAAGTTGCCGATTTTTTCCTGAATATCCTCGGCGGTTCGGGGGAGGAGCAGACGCTCCTTCGCATAACCTCCGAGGAGCGCCCAGATGCGGTGGACGTCGGTGTTCTCGGCGTGATGCAACCCTTTTTCGGGGGTGTAGCGCGCCGGTCTTACGACCAGGGAGCCTTTGAACATCGTGTTATTTCTCCGCTTCGGCTTTTCCGGATTTCTTCGGCTCCGCGTAGAACTTGACGTTGCGGAACCGTTCATAACGCTGGTTTTTAAGCTGCTCGGGCGTCCAGCCGTCAAATTCCCTGAGCGCGGCGAGAACCGCTTTTTTGAGGCTTTCGGCAGCCGCGTCGTAATCCTTGTGAGCTCCGCCGAGCGGTTCCTCGACGACGCCGTCGACGAGTTTGAGCTTGAGCAGGTCGTGCGCGGTAAGTTTCAGTGCTTCCGCTGCCTGAGCGGAATAGGCGCGGTCTTTCCAGAGAATCGCAGCGCAGCCTTCCGGCGTGATGACGGAGTAGTAGGCGTTTTCCATGATCATGACTTTGTTTCCGACGCCGATGGCGAGCGCGCCGCCGGATCCGCCTTCCCCGATGACCACGCAGATGACGGGGACGGTGAATGAGAACATTTCGCGCAGATTGACCGCGATGGCTTCGCCGATGTGGCGTTCTTCGGAAGCGACGCCGGGGAACGCTCCCGGGGTGTCGATAAAGGTGATGATCGGCAGACGCGCCATTTCCGCGATCTGCATCAGGCGCAGGGCTTTGCGGTATCCTTCCGGATGCGGGCAGCCGAAGTTGCGCATGACGTTTTCTTTGGTGTTGCGTCCTTTCTGCGTGCCGATGACCATAACGGGAATATTGTCGATCTTCGCGAAGCCGCCGACGATCGCCGCGTCGTCCGCGAATCTGCGGTCGCCGTGGAATTCAAGAAAATCGGTGCAGAAGCGTTCGATGTAATCAAGGGTGTAGGGACGGTTCGGATGACGCGCAAGCTGGACGCGCTGCCATGCGGAGAGGGACCCGTAGATGTTCTTCTTCATCTCTTCGATCTTGACTTTGAGCGCCTTGATCTCCACGGCGGCGTCGATATGGCTGGAGGAACTCAGAGATTCCCATTCCGCCAGTTTCGCTTCGAGCTCCGCGATCGGTTTTTCAAATTCCAGATTGACGATTGACATATTCGTAAAAACTCCTTCGTTAGCCGTCGGTTTTACATGACGAGCACCGTGCCGCCTTCGGAAAGCAGCACGAATATTTCATTGATGTCTGAATTCTTCAGACGGAAAAACAGGTGTTCGGATTCTGCGGTCCGCGGAGCTTCTCCGTGAATTCCGGAGACAGGCGTTCCTTCCTCATTGCGCAGTTCAATCCAGCGGCTGCCGAGCGTGTTGCCCGGCTGGTTGAACTTGTAAAACTGTCCGTTCAGTTCAAAATTCGGATATGCAAGCTTCGGACCGACCGTAAAACTGCCGGACGGAACGGAGAAATCCGCTCCGCACTCCACGTCGAAGCAGCGGTAGACGGTCTCCTCCTTCGTCAGGACCAGAAGACGTTTTGCGGCTTTGCCGATCCGGATGCTGAAGGAATCGGAAACCTTGTTTCCGGCGTTGCGGATTGCAAGGTTTGCGCTGATGGAGAGCTGGAGCGCCTCTTCCGCAACGGCGGGATCGGATGAGGCGAAATAGAGTTTCGACGCCTCTTTTGCCGCTGTTCTGTAATCCTCCTGCAGAATGGCGATTCGGGCGGGTTCAAGAGCGGATGCCGCTCCATTTTGCGCGGAAAGTGCAAATGCGCCTGTCAATAAAAATACAGCCAGCATGAAGCGCGGCATGTGAAAATATATTTTCATCTTATGGCAACTCCTCTTTTCATATATATAAGTTACTCTTGCAAAACACTTTTTTCAAGCGGAATGTTTGAATTTGTCGGATTTGTTCCGCTTTCCAGCGCATTTTTCAGTTCTTCCGCATCGTTCCAGGCTGCGAACGCGCAAGTTTTCCCCGAGTCCTGATACTCCATGAGGGGAGTCAGACGGGCGGCGCGGATTTCCGCCGGAGTCAGCTTTCCGACCGCAAGATCGGCCTGTCCGTTGCGGACTGCCGCGAATGCGCTGTCTCCGCCGATCGGAAAATATGCGATTCTCCAGCCGTTCCGCCGGGCGGCTTCTTCCAATGCGGAAGTGTTCCCCTTCGGCGCACAGACCGCGACATGGAGAATGCGGGTGCGCTGGAGATTCTGAAAGCGTTTCTGCGCGGCGATCCGGACCAGTTCTTCCGGCTGGAGCTCCGGAGTCTTCTCCTCCTCGAAAAGAGCGCAGGAGGAGAGAAGCGGAGCGAGTCCCGTGAGAAAAAAGAGAACCGTCCGCCGCGCAGTTTTCATTTTCCGAGCATATCCTTGAACTGCTTGAAGAGGTAGAAGGGGTCGTGAGGGCCGGGCGCGGCTTCGGGGTGGTATTGCACAGAGAACATCGGCGCCTCTTTGTGGCGGAGTCCTTCGACGGTTCCGTCGTTGAGGTTGATGTGCGTGACTTCCACGCAGGAGGGCAGGGTGTCCGGATCAAGTGCGAAGTTGTGGTTCTGCGAGGTGATTTCGACGGCCCCGGTCGCCAGGTTCTTGACCGGGTGATTGCAGCCGTGGTGACCGAACTTCAGACGGTAGGTTTTTCCGCCGACAGCGCGTCCGAGGATCTGGTGACCGAGACAGATGCCCATGACGGGGACTTTTCCGATGAGTTTTGCCGCCGTTTCGGAAGCATAGGGCAGAGCGGCGGGGTCGGCGGGACCGTTCGAGAGGAAGACGCCGTCTGGCTTGAGGGCGAGAATCTCTTCCGCCGCGGTTTTCGCCGTGACGACCTGAACGTCGAGTCCGCAAAGACGGAGCGAGCGGAGGATGTTCCACTTGATGCCGAAGTCCACCGCGACGATGCGGTGTTCAACCGGGGGAAGTTCATCCGTGATGCCCCAGGAGCGGGTGATGGAGCCGTCCGGATCGAAATGATAGTTCTTTTCGCAAGTGACTCTGGACGCATAGTCCTGATTGTCAAGTCCTTCCCACGCGGCGGCTTTTGCAACGCCAGCTTCTTCGGAAATCTCTTCATCGGAACAGTGGAGATATCCCTTCATGGTTCCGGCGGAGCGGAGCTTGAGAGTGAGCGCGCGGGTGTCGATTCCGTCAATGGCGGGGACTCCGGCTCCGGCGAGCGCCTGTGCGAGGGTTTCCTGCGCGCGCCAGTTGCTGGGTTCGTTGTATTCATGCATGATGAAGCCGTTGAGGAAGAGGGCGCGGGATTCGCGGTCGGCGTCGTTCATTCCGCAGTTGCCGATTTCGGGATAAGTCATGGCAACGAACTGTCCGGCGTAGGAGGGATCGCTGAGGATTTCCTGATATCCGCACATACCGGTGTTGAACACGACTTCGCCGACGCGGTCGATTTTCGCTCCGACCGAGCGTCCGCGAAATACGGTTCCGTCTTCCAGTGCGAGAAAAGCTTTTTTCCCGCGCATCGCTTTCCAATCATACTCGTTTGCCATGCTGTCCTTCCTTCCGGGATCGACCGGGCTTGTTTTAAATCTGTGAAATATACATCATACTCATGCAAAAATCAAAAAAAGAACGTACGAAAAATGAAAAATTTTCCTTTTCCGGATCCGGATTTTCCGCCGGTCGGACCTTAAAAACAGAAAGCGGGGCGCGAAGCCCCGCTTTCTCTGCCGTTCCGGATGCGTTATTCGAGCATCATCGAACGGAATTTGGCAATGTCCTCTTTGGTGAAACCGCAGGAGAGGACGTAGTTCTCAATCTTCTCATTGATGTTCTTGCCGGGATACTTGGCGAAAACGGCAACGAGATGATCGAAGCGGTTCTTGTGGTTGAAGTGCGGATCCGGATTCCAGAAACCGGTGGCTTCCCAGTCCTTGTAAAGCTCCTCTTCGGAAACTCCGAGCAGACCGTTCAGGATGAATGCAAGCGCACCCGTGCGATCCTGTCCGGCGATGCAGTGGAAGTCGATCGGATAGTTCTTCGGATCAAGGAAGATGCGGAAGTCGCGCTTGAACGCTTCCTTGCCCCAGTCGCTCTGCATTCCGCCGTATGCGGCGGAGGAGATGTGGAACCAGGTGACGTCTTTGCCGAGCGGGGAGCCGGTCATGCCGTAGCACTCTCTGTCAGAACGGAGGTCGAGGTCGCTCTTGATTCCGAGTTCCTTGAGCATGTAATCCAGGGTTGCTGGGGAGAGACGGCTCTTTCCGGGCTTGATTTCCTTGACGACGGCGAAGAGTTCGCGGAGATAGCGCTCCTTGTTGTCAATGGTGGTCTGAAGCATCTTCGGGACGGAGTTCTTGACCTTGTCAGAGCAGCACCAAGTCCAGGAATCCGCGCCGGTGAAGACCATTGCGGCAAGGACGTTTTTGCCCTCTTTGACGGGGATGAGGAACTGATAGTTTTCCGCCGAAATCGGGTGAACGGCGTTGCCGGCTTTGACGCGGTCGAATGCGAGTTTGCCGTTGATGCTGATGCTCCAGAACCAGTCTGCACCGCAGCCGATTGCAGCCCAGCCGTCGGCGGGGGCGTTGAATTCCTGCATGAAGATTGCGGGTTCTTCCATTCTCTTGTGGAAGGTGAACTTGCCGTTCGCATCCAGTTTGACGGTGATCGGTTTCTTGCCGTTGTATTCCGCGGGGATTGCGGAGGGAATTTCCGGCGGGGCGGTGATGCTGCCCTTCATGAGGAAGACTTTCCATTCGGACGAGAGTTTGATGCTGACGAGGTTGAGCGACGCGGGCTTCTTCTGAAATTCGCGGAGATTGCCGATTTGCGCAAGAAGGTTCTTTTCCTTCTCTTTGAGAGCTTCCCCGTATTTGCCGTAGAGTTCGTCGCGGGTGTACTTGACTTCGCTTGCATTGTCGTTCAGTCCCGCCGTGCGGTAGACGAGCGACTGTTTGACGCGCTTGCCGTCGAGTCCGATGCGGCCGCCGAGGTCGCGCACGTTCGGAACGCCTTTGATGCGGAGCAGACGCGGAGCCTGATCTTCCGTTTTGAAGGTCGCGGAAGCGGTTTTGCCGTCGGCGGAGACGGTCCATGTGTAGTTGCGGGCGATCTCAAGGTTCCAGACAGCGGCCTCCGTCTCTTTGGTTTTGACGGAGAAGACCGGAGTTTTGTCCTGTTCGCGGGTGACGGTTACGGTGAATTCCGGATTGTTTTTGCCGTTCCAGTTCCATTTGAGGCGGACCGGTTCGGGATAGTATCCGTTCTTTTTGAGCTGTTTGCGTTTTGCAGGATCGGCGAAGAATGCGGCGCGTTCGGCTCGCGGCATGTTCAGAAACGCTTTCTGTCCGGCGTTGAGAAGGGAAACCTGAGCACCGTTTACCGGGGCGACCGGAACCAGGGCATCCTTCTTTTCCGCTTTCCGTGGAAGCGGGGCCTGTTTCTTTTCGGCTTTGACCGGAACCGGAGTTGATTTCTTTTCGGGTTGAGGCGGGACGGCTTCCTTCGTTGCGCAGGCGTTGAAGAAGAGAGTGCTTCCGCAGACGGCCGCGCATAAAAGCATGAGACGAATCGACATGTTTTTCTCCTTTATGTTATAAGACACCGATGATCTGTCAGCATTGGCAATTTAACACGTTAGACAGCAAAAACAAGAGAAAGCTCCATTTTTTTTTGAAAAATGGAGCTTTCCGTGTGTTTTTTGAGAAGTTTTTTACTTGTTGCGTTTCAGAGCGTCAAGCAGGACACGTTTTCTCGGATTGTCGGGGGAGGGGACGTGGCGGTTTCCTTTCCACTCTTTTTCCACATCCCAGGTGGGGGCTTCCCGGAAAGAATGATAAGTCCAATCCCAGCCGAATTCCTCGAAGAGTTCGATGCAGTCGCGCAGATAACGCTCCGCGCCGTCCGCCTTGGAACGGGCGGAAAATTCGCCGACGTAGATGCGCGCCTTGTGGCGTTTCTGGAAATCCGCGACGGGCCGGAGCGTTTTCCGCAGCCTCTCCTTGTCCCAGAGCTCTCCGCGGAATTTTCCGGGGTAGGGTCCCCGGGTGGCATGCGTGAATTCGGCGGGTACATACATGTGCGCCTGATAGATGACGTCTTTCATCTTCAGCGGTTCGAGGAAACGGAACATTTCCGGCGAGGCAAGCAGGTTTGCTTCAATGATGACGGGCATATCCGGATCAACTTCCCTGATCGCTTTCGCCGCGCGATGCTGCAGTTCCAGATAATCGACCGCAAGCTCCGTCGTCTGCTGGGGCTCGTTGATGAGGTCATACGCCCAGATCGCGGGGTTGCCTTTGCAGTGCCGTGCAATCCGTTTCCAGGTTTCCACATAGAAATCCGCGAGTTCGGGATTGTGCTGCATTTCAAGTGTGGCGTCGCCGCGGCGTCCGCCGGGAGGCAGACCGTAGCAGAGGATCAGACGGATTCCGTACTTCTGGGCGACCTGGGAGATTTTGTCGAGGTTCTCCAGGCGTTTCGCGACGAGTTCGCGAAGTTTGTTCAGATCCTTGCCGTTGAAGACCCATGGATAGGCGCTGATCCAGTAGCGGACGGCGTTTGCGTTCCATTCATGGAGGGTTTTCAGGTCCTCTTCGGTCAGCGGATTCGGAGAGCTGTTCACGCCGCGGAGAACGGGGGCGTTGCGGACGCGGTCAGAGTATTCGCAGATATGGCTGGAAGCGTCTTCGCGGAACGGCTGGAAGACCCGGAAGGAGGACAGGTCGAATTCCGCCGTTCCGAAGTTGTTCTCGGTTCCGAGGAGAAGCACGGCTTTGGAGATGCCGGGGTCGAGTTTGGAAAAGAAGGAGATTTCGCGCGGGGCGTTCTCGTTTCTGCCGGAATACTTTTCCCAGTCAACCGTATCCCACGTGTCCCAGGAGTGGTGCCAGACGGAGTGTCCGGTTTCCGGGTGTTTGTACGAAACGGCGAAGCGGATGCCGCGGCGGGAGCGGTCCTTTTTATCCTGTTTCCAGCCGTTGCTGCGGAGACGGATGACGAATGTCACATATTTTCCCGCATGAGCGGAAAGGTCGATTGGAATTTCCGCGTAGTGGCGTCCCCCGCTTTCGTTTTCTTTGATATCCAGCCGAATGTAATCACGTCCCTTGATTCGGTGATGCGAAACTCCCGGGTCCGTTTCCCATGTTTTTTCCGGTGCGATTTCCGGTGCGAGAGCGGCTGCAAATCCGGAGACGGCGGAGACCAGGGCTGCCAGAACAAATGTTTTTTTCATGATCAAAGACCTCCGTTTTTTCCGTTGTCGCCGCCACTCCAGAAGTATTGTTCCGCGGAAGTTCCCTGCGAACGGGGGATGGCGGAATGTGCCTTGCCTTCCACATGGCCGTCAAAATAGAGCACGTTGATGCCCCGGCGAGAGTTGTGACGGCGGACTTCCAGTTCCGTGGCGAAAAGTCCGTCAAAATCTGCAACGGTGGTTCCCGTCAGAACGGGCAGGGGAAAACTGGCTGCGTATTTCACCATGTCCATGACGGTTCCGCGTGCGGACGGACGCGCAATGCGTTTTGCGGAAACGCCGACCATGGCGGAGTTGAGCCCGTAATCATTCCGGAGGGTCTGCGGCGCGGAGGCGTCTGAGGAGGGACAGTCGAAGGGGGCGCGCGGTTTCATGGGGATCGCCCAGGTCGTCGCGGGGAAAATCATATTGTCCGCCGGGGTCAGATTCGGGAACAGCGTCGAGAATATGATATCGTCCCACTTGCCCTGATTCGGTGCGAGATTACCGGTGCTTTTCGGCATGCATTCATTGTTGTTGTCCAGGTAAAGGCGAAGTCCGGTTCCAATCTGTTTCAGGTTCGAGGCACAACTTATGTCGCGTCCTTTTGCCCGTGCCGCGTTCAGGGCGGGAAGAAGCATCGCGGCAAGAATCGCAATGATTGCAATTACCACCAAGAGCTCTATGAGGGTGAACTTGTTTTGTTTTTGTTTTCGTCGTTTCATTCTCTCTTTCCTCCTGAGTTTGTTTTGGTTTTATATTGCGCGCTTCCCGCCTGAAAGAGACAGGGAAGAGTGATTTCAACGGTTTCGGGAAACTTTTCCGCGGAGATCCAGCGGAAGAGCTGATCCGCGATGAGTGCGGTCTGCGAGACGAAATGTCCGATCCGCAGCGGCGGTTCGAATTCCAGATTTCCGGAAGAGAATGCGAGAACGGGGAGATCCTCCGGAATGCGGAGACCGGCGGATTCCGCCTCCTGTGTGAACTGGTAAAGCATGGTGCGTCCGCAGCAGATCCAGCCGTCAAAACGTCCGTTTTCCAGACAATTCCGCAACTCGCCGCGGGCGCCGAAGTTGTCGCTTATGACATTTCCCTTGAGCGAAAAATCCGGAAGCGAGTTTTCCAGAGCTTCTGCGATACTCCGAACCCATGACATCGGAATGTCTTCGAGTGTTTCCGGATGGACATGAAGTCCGTTTCCCGCAAAAAGTCCGATTTTTGAACAGCCGAGGGCGCGGAAACGGCGAACGGCTTTTTTCACGGCGTCCGCATAGTCAGAATGAACTTGCGGACAGCTTCCAGAGAATTCGTTTCCGTATGCGGCAACAACGCGGATTCCCTGTTTGATGAGTTTGCGGATCGGTTCTTCCATCCAGGAATTTTTAGTAAAGAGAACAACCGCATGCGGTTTGAATTCGCGGCATTTTTCGAGAATCTGCATGGTCTGCCCGAAAATGGTGAAAGGAAGATATCCTTCCGCTTCAAGGCGTTCGATCAGAAGTTGGAGGGCTTCCTGCGCGGAATAGCGTCCGCCGCCGTTGAGCAGATTGGCGCGGCAGAGAATGAACACCGTTTTTCCGCCGGAGAGTTTCGGCAGACGTGTTTTCAGGCTTGAGCACTGCCATCCGAGCTGGTCGATATAGCGTTGAACAAACTTCCGGACCTCCTTGCGGACTCCCGGCTGATTGTTGATGACTCTGGAAACCGTGGCAGTCGTGACTCCGCACGCCGCCGCAATCTCCGTTATGGTTATTTTGCTCTTCATGTTTGTACTCAAAACTGTAAATATTTTCATTTTTGATGTTATTATACTCCGCTTTCCGGAAAAGTCAAGATGCTGAAAAGTATTTTTTGCAGAAAAAGTTTCCTCTGATAATTTTTTCTGTTTTTCTGAATTCAAGCAGACAGTTTTCTTGATTTCTGAAATACCGGAGGATATAGTAAAAAGAGGAATCCTGAAGGCTGAGATAAAGGAGAAAATGAATGAAACGCGTGGAAATCTCTCATTTTGACGAATACGGAATCCGTCCTTTCTGCGATCAGCTGAGTTTGCACTTCCGCGATTTTTTTTACGGATACAATTCAGGAAAATGGAAGAGCCGGCTTCCGTGCAACCGCCTGATCTGCATTCTGGAAGACAGTGAAGAGTCCTCTTTCTCCGATGCGAATGAGACAGTCCGGCTGACTCCCGGAACCATTGTGCTGGTTCCTGCGTTTCATGAAATAACCCATGACCAGAGCGCTTCCATGCGGCATCTTTCCATTCATTTCTTTATGGAGCTCTATTGCGGTATTGATCTTTTCAGCCAGTGCGACCGCCTGTATCATAAAAACGACGGGGGACGTATTGAAACGATCAACCGGATGCTTCTCAATCCGGACCGTTTCCTGCTCACCGCCTTCATGCGCGCGCTTTGCTGGGATTTCATTGCGGATTTTGTATTGAATACGCATTTTTCCGTGGAGCGGCTTCTGCCGACCTATTCTCATTATGCGCCGCTTTTTGATTATTTCCTGCACAACTGTCATGCGGGCATCAATGTGGAACAGATGGCGGAGGTGATGCGCATGAACCGGAAAACGTTCATCAAGAAATTCATTTACGACACAGGTTTCTCCCCGAAGCGTTTCTTCAACCGCATTCTTGCGACGAAAGCGGCGGAATATCTTTCCTCCTCCGATATGACGATCCGGGAGATCGCGGATCATTTTCAGTTCTGCAATGAATTCTATTTTTCGCGTTTCTTCAAACAGCATCTTGCCATTTCCCCGCGCGAATACCGCAAACTGAACCGTTTTTCCCCGGAGAAGAATATTTCCGCCGATCCGGAATAAGAAATCTGCGGGGGACAAAAAGATATGTTTTTGTCTCTATTAGGCATTCACAAACGGCTGGTTTTGTGCTATAATATAACGAAAGAACAAAATCAACCAACATCCGGAGGTATGGAATTATGCAGACGGCGGTATATTATTTCCCGAATTTCCATGTCGATCCGCGCAATGAAGCGGTTCACGGCAAGGGGTGGACGGAATGGGAGCTGATGAAACATGCGGGAGCGCGTTTCCCCGGTCACATGCAGCCGAAAATCCCCGCATGGGGGTACGAAGACGAAGCGGATCCCGCTGTGATGGCGAAGAAGATCGACGCCGCGGCGGATCACGGACTTGATGCGTTCATTTTCGACTGGTACTGGTATGAGGGACCCTTCCTCGAACGGGCGCTGAACGAAGGTTTTCTCGGAGCTCCGAACCGCAGCCGCATGAAATTCGCCCTGATGTGGGCAAACCACGACTGGAAAAATTTTCATCCGGGCAACCGCGATACCGGCAATTACAAAATCACTTTCCCGTGGACGACCCGCAAGGATACGATTCCGTATGTCTGGGATTATCTCATCGAACATTATCTTACTCAGCCGAACTACTGGAAAATCAACGGGAAACCGTATTTCTCCATCTATGCGATTTCCAGATTCATTTCCCAGATGGGCGGAGTGGAAGACGCCGCGGAGGTCCTTGCGGATTTCCGCGCAAGGGCGAAAGCCGCGGGACTTCCGGGGCTTCATCTGAACGCCGTCGGACTCGACATGCTGGACCGGAGTCCCCAGAGCGCCGCGCGGCATGATCAGGTCGTCAAAGCCGGCTTCGACAGCTGCACAAGCTACAACTGCGTCTGCCTTTCCGAAAAGTGGATGCAGGAATTCCCGCGCGTCGATTTTCAGGAAATGGCGGATGATTACATTGAAGTTGCAAAAAAGACAATGCGGGCTCTGCCGTTCCCGTTTTATCCGGTCGTCACGACAGGCTGGGATCCGTCCCCGCGCACCATTCAATCGGAGGTTTACGATCCGGCGCCCAGCTATCCGTGGATGGCGGTTATGGAAAGCTCTCCTGAAAAACTTGCGGATGCAACCCGCAAGACGGCGGAGCTCCTGATGACGCGTCCGGCCGATGAGCGGATCATGTTTTTCAACGCCTGGAACGAATGGACAGAGGGTAGTTATCTGGAGCCGGACAATTTTTACGGGATGAAGCTGCTCGAGGCAGTCCGCGACGCCCTGAAACCGTATGCGGAGTGTTGAATTTCAATGAAAACGCGGCTGCCTGCTTGAGCAGGCAGCCGTCTGAAATAACAAAAAAAACAAAGGAAAGAGGAATTATTTATGAAAACGAAAACCCCCATTTTTTCTGTTCAGTTCCGGAAACACCGCAGAGTCCGTTTTGCGGGCGGATTCCGTAGATTTACCCTCATAGAGCTCCTTGTGGTAATTGCCATCATCGCCATCCTTGCTGGGCTGCTTCTGCCGGCTCTGAATCAGGCGAGAGCGAAGGCGAGAAGCATCACTTGTCTCAACAATCTGAAGACGTGCGGGACGATGACGACGCTGTATGCGAATGATTTCAATGATTATATTGTTCCCTCGAAAGGGCCGAACCCGGAAGATGAATTCTGGGCGGGGATTCTGTACGCGCACTCCACGGGGAAAACGTATGCGGAAGTCAGCGGTGTTATTGGCGAAACGGCGAAGGTCGCAAAATTCAGTTCGATGCACTGTCCGGAAATGCCGTGGTCGCCATCCCAGAGGGTGGAAGCGCAGAGTTTCGGAATCAACTTCAATCTTTTCGGTGCTTATGATGCACCGAATCCTGAGGTCGGAGGAGTTCAGGGAACGAAAAAGGCGTGGATGATCAATTCGCTCGGCAAGATCGAACGGGCCGGAGTCCCGAAGAACAGACCGAGTTCCACTGTGCTGTACATGGATACTCTGAACATGAATTATGCACAAAAGTGCGCAGGTTTCTACTTCTCTTTGAACAAACTCTACTCCGCTCTTATGCATGGCGGACGCGCGAACTGCGCCATGCTTGACGGCAGCGCAAGAGCGGCGAAGCTGAGCCGGCTTCAGACGGAACACAATTTTGTTTACGGTTCGCAGAAACTGGATGTTTGCGATTCCAACGGAACCGTGATTACCCAATAACACGGAGGAGTCCACATGTCTATTCTGAATACTTGTTCCGGAAAACGCTTTTTGTGTCTTGCGGGTCTCCTGCAGGCAAGTCTGCTTTCCGCCGGGAATCTGTTTTTCAATTCCGGCGCGGAAATGGGAACCGCCGGGTTCGCGCTCTGGCGGCTGATGAACCCGAAAACGAATCCGGAGATGCGGTTCTCCCAGCCGGCCGCCGATCCGGAAAATCCGTTTCAGGGAAAATATTCTCTGCGCATTGACAACCCGTTCGGCGAATTTTTCCAGCTGCGGACAAAGAGAATACATCTTCCCGCCAATGCCAAGGTCACAATCGGCTGCGCCATGCGCGGAAGCGAAGGCGTGAAGAAGGTGATCCTGCGGGCGGTCTGCATTGATGAGAACGGCGTATGGAACATGCGTTCCAAAGTCTTTCCGGTTGCGGCGGAGTGGAAGGAATTCAGTTTTGAATTCGATACGCGGAAAGCCGCTGGAGAATGGCAGCTTCAGATCTGCCAGGGGGCGCCCGGGGCGACAACCGGGAGTCTCTGGATCGACAATATCCGGGTGGAAAAAACCGGGGACGCCGCGGCGTCGCCCGCGTTGAGCATTGCGCTCGTTCCGGAAGAAAAAGTATTGGTTTTCGGGCGCGGAGAAAAGAAGTCCGCAGCCGTTACGGCGTATCTCCGCAACAATTCGGAAAAGCGGCTTTCCGGGAATGCCGTGTTCGATATGACCGGCGACCAGACCGGGGAGGTTGTGCAGAGCGGAACTTTGCCGTATGATCTTGCGCCGGGAGAGGTGCTGAAAACAACGCTCCGGTTTACGCTTTCCCGCTACGGCGCTTTCCGCATTGTTCCGCGCAGGAGCGCGATTGCCGCCGAACACCTTGATGCGCTTGTCTGCGCCGTCGGAAAATATGTTCCGGGGGAGAAACTCGATCCGATGAACGATTTCTGCACGGCGATTGTGAATGCTGGCGAGATTTCCTTCTACAACGGAAATGTCTGCCGTCTTGGAGTCGGGGATTCTCCGGAGGAAAAATACCGTCTGCTTGAACTGATGGGCTGTCGCCTCGTGCGGACAATGGCGTATCCGGTCACGGACTGGCGTCTGGTGGAGCCGCAGGAGGGAAAATTCGATTTCAGCGAGATGGATTACTGGACCGACGTCGCGGCGAAGCATCATGTCTCCCTCATGCCGTGTTTCGGACAGATGATGGAGATCAAGGGACAGAACAACACGCCGTATCCGCGCTGGCTTGCGGAGAAGGCGACGCTGATTGAAAAGAATCCGGCGGGAACGCATCCGAAATTTACGGTCCGCGTACCTCCCGAGGAACTTTTTGACCGCTATGTCCGTGCGTTTGTCAGGCATGCGGGGAAACGCATCCGGCTTTATGAATTCATGAACGAGCCGAATCTTTTCATGAGTCCGGAGCTCTACTCCAGGTATCTTGCAACGGCGTACCGTGCGATGAAGGAGGAGAATCCGGAGGCCATGATGCTCGGAATCTGCGTTACCGGAGATATGGGCGGCATTGTGCAGGGATACCTGAGAGGATGCGTGAAAGCCGGGGCTCTGGAAAATCTCGACGCGGTCAGCTTTCATCCGTACAATGCGCGGACACTCTCCTCGGTGACTCCGGCGGATGAACAGATTGCGGAAATCCGGAAAATTGTGAAGGGAAAACCGCTTTTCAACACGGAACTTTTCTTTCTTTATGACCGCGACGATCAGGACCGTTCATTTTCGGCGCAGTCGAATGCGCATCCGCATCATCTGGCGCAGCGCATTCTGACCGACCTCGGGGAAGGTGTGCGGCAGTCGATGGATCTTTATGAGAATCAGCTCTGGACTCAATTGTTGAGTTCGAGCCACAATCCGCACGGAATTGATTCCTGGACGCCGAACAGCATTTTCGTTGCACTGAATGCGCTCTCCCGTCATTTCGAGGGAGCGAAGCCGGTGAAGAAATACAAAAGCTCCAACGGACTTGTCATCTACCGTTTTGAACGCAACGGAAAGCCGCTCGCGGCGATGTGGCAGTACCGGCCGACCGGGAAAATGACAATCAATCTTTCCGGAATGGAGCTTCATGACGTTCTCGGCAATCCGGTTGCCTCGGGCTTTGTTCCGGTGACGGCGAATCCGGTTTACTGTCAGCCCGGTTCACTTACGGCGGAGGAGTTCCGGAAAAGACTGGAACAGGCGGAGATCCGCTTCGAACAGCCGGTGTTCTCTCCGGTCGCAAGAAAGATCGGCGATCGGCTGTTCTTCCGGATCGGGAACATTTCGCAGAACAGGGAAAATGTTCTGACCGGACTGAAAGGCGGACTGCTCCGCGCAAAGAGTCCGCTGCAGCTTCAGCTTGCATCGCAGGAATTCCGGAATGAATCCCTTGCCGTAACGCCGGGCGTTGCCGGAAAACCGCTCTTCTATTTCTTCAAATTCGGAGACCGGATCGGTCAGTCTCCCTGCCGTTTCATCGAAACGGCAACGGTTGCGAACGGAGGGAAAATGATTCTTTCCACACCGGATAAAACATTCTCCTCGGAAGGGAGTGTGACGCTTGCCGGAGGGAACGTCGTCTGTGAGTTTCGCGTAAAGGATGCGGTCCCGTCGGGACCGAACGCCGGACGCGAGGCGTGGCAGTGTGACGGACTCGAGTTCTTCTTCGACCGCGCACCGGAACAGATGCCGCTTCCTCACGCAGGTGTTTACACGCCGGAGGTTTTCCGCTTTTTCATCAACCCGTACGATACGAAGCCGCTGACGCTTCTGAACGGGGAGGGGATCGGACTTCAGGAAAAAGAGTGCAAGCTGAAAGTCAAGCTTGAAAACGGCGGATACAGGATCCGTCTGGAGTTCCCGCTGAAATACGGAAAATGGCTCGGCTTCGCGTGGAAAGCAAACAACGCCGCGCATGGAAAACAGAAAATGCAGTCGCTTGAATGGGGAACTCCGGGAAGCAATGATTTTTTCCAGAACCGTCTGGCGTTCGGCTGCGTTTCTTCAGAGTCAAAATAAAAACAACTGTTGAAAGGATAAAAAATGAACAGATTCGCATTCGCCCTGCTGGGCACACTGGTTACGGCAACGCTTGCCGCATCGGATTTCAAAGTGGAAAACATTCAGGAGCCGTGGCGGAAAAAAGGGGCGGCGGCATACGAGATTCAGGGAAACAAGCCGGAAAAACACGCTCTCGTTTTTGCGATCCGTCCGCAAGCGGGGGCGTTTTACCGCTTTTCGTTTCAGGTGAACACGGATTCCGCCTGCCGCATTGCAATCCTGACGACACAGAAGGGAACCGCAAGCTATCTCTTTTTTCCGGTGAAGCCCGGAACCCGTTTCGCGACAACTTATCTTTACGCTCAGAATGATGCGCCGATTATCGGACGCCTTTATCTGGATCAGACGGAGGGCGCAACCCGTGTTGAAGTAAAGGATTTCAAGGTTGCAAAACTTACGGAAGAGGAGCTTGCCGGCAATCTTTTCCCCGACGGCGAGTTTGAAAACGGAACCGGAGCGGACTTTCTGAAAACGAACTCGAACAACAGCAAGCCGGTTGTCGGAGAAATTGTCCCGTCGCCGGATTTCTTCGCGGGAGAAAAGAGTCTGGAACTGGCGTTCGGGAATCCGGGCGTTGAAAATAAACTTGCAACCCATTATCTGCCGATGATTCCCGGGAAAAAGATGCAGCTGAAATTCTGGGCAAAGAGCACCGGAAAGCATAAACTCACAGTCATCATGAACACGATCCCGCGGATCGGCTCCGTTCATAAAGGCAAGCATCTTTTCCTGACGAAACCTTTTACGCTTGATGAGGAGTGGAAAGAATATACGCTCACATTCGTACCGGGCGAGAACTACGATGCGGTTCCGGACCTGAAATGTCATCTTCTGAAACTTCAGTTCTTCACTCCGGAGAAGGAAAGCGGCAAGATCTGGCTTGACAATGTGGATTACCGGATTCTTGAAGTGAAATAAAAGGGTGTTTTGAAATGACTGCATACGGAAAAGAAAATCCGGACTGGCGGGCTCAGTGGGTCAGTCTGCCGAATGCGCATCTCCTGATCCAGGAGTGCGAGTTGCGCGCGGCTCCGTATTTCCGCCGGGTGTTCACGCTTCCGGAAAAATCCGGAAACGCCCGCATCCTCATCTGCGGAGTCGGGTTCTATGAATTGTATCTCAACGGGAAAAAAGTCGGCGACCACGTGCTGGATCCGGCGGTGACAAATTACACAAAGCGTCTCAGATACGTTGTCTATGATGTAACGGAGCTGCTGCATCCGGGGGAAAACGTCGTCGGTGCGGTTCTCGGCAACGGATGGTACAACGCTCCGCAATTCATATTCCCGAATTATCCGCGGATGCTGCTTCAGCTGGAGCTGGACGGAAAACCGTATCTCTGGACGGATTCTTCGTGGAAAGTCACCTCTTCAGGTCCGCTGGTTTCCGGCGGAGTCCGCAACGGAGAGACCTATGACGCCCGGCTGGAACTGGACGGCTGGCTCACGCCGGAATACGACGACTGCGGCTGGCTGAATTGCGGCATTGTCGCCGGACCCGGCGGCAAGCTGGTAGAGCAAACCATGCCGCCGTGCAAGGTCATGCAGATTCTTCCGGTGAAAAAATCATGGACTCTGAAAGGTACAGGAGACACCGTCTGTGATTTCGGTCAGAACTTTGCCGGCTGGGTGAAAATCACCGTCAGCGGAGCCCGTGGCGCGGAAGTCGTTCTGCATTACGGAGAGCGTCTGGCTGAAAACGGAGATGTTGATCAGGAACGGATCGCGATTTTCACCAAAGGGGAATTTCAGACAGACCACTACATCCTGCGCGGAAACGGCGACGAGGTTTGGGCGCCGCGCTTCAACTATCACGGCTTCCAGTACGTCAGGATCTCCATGCCGGAAACAGTGGCGCTGAAGCATGTGGAAGGATGCGTTGTTCACTCGGCGTTTGAATCCGCCGGTTCCTTTGAGTGTTCCGAACCGGTGCTGAACCGGCTGCAGCACTGTTTCCGCCGGTCGTTCATCAGCAACTTCGTCGGGATTCCGACGGACTGTCCGCATCGGGAAAAGTGCGGATGGAGCGGAGACGCTTTCTGGATCGGCGAAGCGGGACTTTACAACTACGGCGCGGCGGAAAATTACGCTCAATGGCTCCGCTGTTTTCAGGATGATCAGCTGCCGAACGGCTGTATACACGGAGTGATTCCGCCTCTTCCGGTGGACAACTTCACCTGGGAGAGCGGGGCCTTGTGGGAAAGCGCATGCCTGTTTGTTCCGTGGTATATTTATCTCTACACAGGGAACCTGACGCCGCTGAAAGAAAATTATGAGACTGTGAAGCGTTATCTTGCGTACTGTTCGAGCCGTGCGGAGGGATACATTCTTGATTTCGGACTTGGCGACTGGTGTCACCCGAAGCGCGAGCATGTGCATCCCTGGCGTCAGAAGGATTCGCCGGAGATGGCGCCGCGCGCGCTTCTCTGTACCGCGGTGTATTATGCCGATTGTGAACTCTTTGCAAAAGTTTCGCATCTGCTTGGCTATGAAGATGATGCGTCGTATTATCGAAGCCTGGCGGAGAATATCCGCACAGCGTTCAACGCCCGTTTCCACAAAGGGAACGGAGTCTATGCAAACGGCTGTCAGGTCGCGCAGGCGTGTCCGCTGTATTATGGACTTGTTGCGGAAGAAAACCGCGCATCTGCGGCGAGAATGCTTGCGGTAACGGTCAAAGCGAATGATTTCAAGATTGATTTCGGGATGCCCGGTTCAAAATATGTTCTCCGGATGCTTGCGGAATACGGGTATGCTGATTACGCAATGAAAATGCTCTGTCAGCCGGAGTTCCCCGGGTATGCCTGCCGGGTCGCGAACGGCGAAACGACGTTGTGGGAACAGTGGGATGGAACGGAGTCGCTGAATCATCCTTCGTTCGGAGATTTCAGTGCATTCTTCTATCAGTACTGGGGCGGCATTGCACCGGATCCGGAAGTGCCGGGATTCCGTCATGTCATCATTCATCCGCGCTTTCCAGAAGCGCTTGACTGGGTGAAAACAAGCCATAAATCCCCGTTCGGAGAGATTCGTTCCGAGTGGAAACGGAACGGGGACAAAGTGGAACTTGAGGTTTTCATTCCCGCGGGCTGTTCCGCAGATGTGATTCTTCCGGATGCGGAAAAACACCCGGTCGGGGATGGTTCATATACATTCATCATTTCAAAAGGAGAATAAACGGATGAGATTTGACCTTGCATCCGAGTGGCGTTTATCCTGCGGCCGGAAGGGTATTCCGGAGATTCCGGATCCCTGCATCGGGCTGAACGAAAATGCCGTTCAATGGGTTCATGAATGCGACTGGACCTTTGCGAAAGAGTTTGAACTGGAACCGGAGTTTCTTGCATCCAAAGTCATATTCCTGAATATCGACTCAATTGACACGTTTGGCGAAATCCGTATCAACGGCGAATTCGCGGGACGGTCGGAGAACATGTTCTCCCGCTTCCGCACCGATGTCAAAAAACTTCTGAAACCCGGGCTGAACCGGATTGAGATCCTGATAAAATCTCCTTCCCGCCGGGCGCTGGAAGAGAGCCGCAACCAGCCGTTTGAACTCGTATCGCTGAAGTTCATGAACAGTGTTCCGCACATGAACCTCATCCGCAGATTTGAACAAAGAGGAACTTGAACGCAGACTGGAGATCCATGATTTGCGCAGGTCTTATCAAGGATAATCAGACATAGGGAGAACTGAAATGAAATACGGAATAGCCGATTACGGCATGAACGTTTATGAGGGCGGACTCTTCGATCTTGAAGAGCGTCTTGCAAATCTCAAACAGCTGGGGTACAGCGGGATTGAGCGGCTGGAAGCCGCCGATACCTGCGAGGCCGTAAACCGGGCGGTGACGTTTCACCGCGCCGGCATGGATTTCGCAACCTGCCGCGGTCCGCGTCTGGAACAGAACATGGAGTGGAGCTGCGCGTTCGGGAAAGATTACATCTGGCTCACTCCCGGCGACTGCGGGCGGGATGTGGAGATGGATTCCTTCATCCGCCGTTCCCGCAACTTCTGCCGGGCGTGTGCAAAATACGGAATTTCCGCGGCCCTGCACAATCATCTCGGTTCGCGGATTGAGAATCAGGAGGAACTGGATTTCTTCCTGAAAGAGGTTCCGGAGGCAAAGCTGCTTCTGGATATCGGACATCTTGCCGCTGCCGGCGGAGACGTCTGCGCAACCGCCGGGCGGTACTTCGACCGTCTTGCAGCAATTCATTTCAAGGATGTTTTTGTCAAGGACGAATCAATTGGTCTCGAGCGCTGGTGGGAGCGTCTGCGTTTCTGTGAACTCGGCGGCGGCAACCGTCCGGGGATGATTGACTGGCAGGGTGCCGCCCGGCTTCTGAAAGAGAAAAATTATACGAAATGGGTTCTCGTTGAGCACGACACGCATCTGCGGGAACCACTGGAAGATCTGAAAATCAGCATTACAGAGCTGAAAGCAATAATGGAGTAACAGAAAATGAAAAAGATCAAAGTTGCGATCTGGGGACTTGGACGCGCGGGCTGGGGAATGCACACGCACGAAATCGACCGCTGTCCCGGATGTTATGAAATCGCAGGATGCTATGACATCCTGCCTGAACGCATGGCTCAGATGCAGAAAAAGTATCCCGCCTGCAAAGCCTACTCTTCCCCGGAGGAGATGCTGGCCGACCCGGAGATTGAACTCGTCGCCGTTGCGGTACGTTCGCGCGACCATGTGAAGTTTGACATTCAGGTTCTGGAAGCCGGAAAATATCTCATCGCGGAAAAGCCGATCGCCGTTTCCTATGCCGAAGCGATGAAATTGAAAGAGGTTTCCGACCGTCATCCGGGAAAAATGTTCTGCCGCCAGAACCGCAGATTCGAAGCGTGTTTTCAGCAGGTGCAGGAGATTATCAGGGAAGGAATTCTGGGCGACATCTATGAAATCAAACTCTGCCGTCACAACTATCAGCGCCGCGCCGACTGGCAGGCTCTGAAATCGTGCGCCGGCGGACAGCTCAACAATTGGGGCCCGCATCTGATTGACCACGCGCTTCAGTTCATTCACGCTCCGCTGGAATCGGTCTGGAGCGACCTGCGTCTTGTTGCCGCAATGGGAGATGCGGAGGATCATTTCAAAGCGGTTCTGCGCGGCACGAATAAAATTGTCGTGGATATCGAAGTCTCCGGCGGCGTTGCAATTCCATCTCCGGTCTATGCGGTTTACGGAACGCGCGGGACGCTGATTTCGCAGGACGAAAAAGAGATTCAGGTCAAGTATGCGGATATGGAAAAGACGGAACCCGCGGAACCCGCTTCCGATGCCACTCCGCCGAACGAGGGTGTTTTCGGAGCAAACAAGCCGATCGTCTGGATTGAAGAGACCCGGCCGGTTGCTCCGGAGTCGGGGCTTGCGGTTGATGATTTCTACAAGGTCGTTTATCGGACTTTGGCGGAGGGGGCTCCATATCCGGTGAAGCCGGAAGAGGCGTTTGAGGTCGTCCGGGTTACGGAAATGATCCGGAACGGTCATATTTAATCAGGCGCACCCGGAAACAATTGCAGGCGGCTGGGGACAGCTCTTCAGCCGCCGTTTTTTACAATTGAAAAACGGGTTGCCGGAAAGGATTTTTTTATGAGCTGGTTTGACTGGCTGCTTGTTGTGTTCCCTATTGCGGGAGTGGTATACCTTGCGTTTTATTCACGGAAATATGTCCGGAGCGCTGTTGATTTTCTCGCCGCAGGAAGAGTTGCGGGGCGCTACGTCATTTCTGTCGGCGACCTCGCGTCCGGGCTTTCTGTGATTACTCTCGTCGCGCTTGCGGAACAATATTATCAGACGGGCTTCGGCGTGGCGTTCTGGAACAATATTCTGTTTCCCGTCTATGTTGTAATGGCGCTGACGGGATTCTGCACATATCGCTGGCGTCAGACGCGGTGTCTTTCCAAAGGACAGTTCATCGAGATGCGCTACGGAAGCAAAACGTTCCGCATTGTGACGGCGGCAATCAGCAATCTTTCGGAAATGATTGCGAATGCAATCGGACCGGCGATTGCGACGAAGTTTTTCATCTATTACCTCGGGATTCCGCACAGAATCATGATCGGAGGAATCAGCCTGCCGTGTTACGGAATCATTGTGGTGCTCTGTCTCTGTCTCGCCATGCTTCTGATCTGGCCGGGCGGACGCGTCTCTCTGCTGGTTACAGACAGTGTTCAGGCGCTGATGACATATCCGATTTTCGTAATTTTCACCGGTTACATTCTTCTGAAGTTCGGCTGGAACGTCGATATCATGCCGATTCTCGCCGACCGGGTTCCGGAACAGAGCTTTCTGGATCCTTATGACATTGCACAGCTGCGGGATTTCAATCTTTTTGCAATCATTGTCACCCTGATGACCTCGATTTTGAACCGCGCCAGCTGGATTGGGAACGATACCTGCGCAGCCGGAAGAACTCCGCACGAACAGAAAATGGCAGGTGTGCTCGGCACGTGGCGGAGCGGATTCTCCATGGTATTCATGATTCTGCTCGGAGTCGTCGTTTACGCATTCATGAACAGCGGGAATTTCGCAACCCATGATTCGCGGAATCAGTTTTCCGTAACGAACAATGAAATCCGTCAGGAACTCTCAAAGCGGGTTCTGGATGAAATCGTTCCGGATTCCGGTCGGGCGAATGCGCTTGCTTCCGCCGTGGAACAGATTCCCCCTGCGGAACATGTGACCGGGCGTGACGAACCGCTTTCCCAGCAGAAGAATCTGGATACCAGATACTTTGATGTTGTCAGAACGCAGCTCGGCGATTCGCCGGAGGGACGCAAGGAGTTCCAGCAGTACCGCTCCATATACCGTCAGATGATGATGCCGCTGTTCATGCAGAAGTTTCTTCCCGTCGGGCTTGCCGGACTCTTCTGTCTGCTGATGGTTATGCTGCTGGTCTCTACAGACGATTCCAGAATTTTCAATGCGACGAGCGGAATCGTGCAGGACATGATTCTGCCATTTATGAAGAAGCGAGTTTCCCCGGAACAGCATCTCCGTCTTCTGCGCTGGACTGCCGTTGGAGTGTGCCTGATATTCTTCATCATCTCCTGTTTCTTCTCGCAGATGGATTACATCGTGATGTTCACGACAATTGTCTGCGCTCTGTGGCTTGGCGGTGCGGGACCGGTCATGGTGTTCGGGCTTTACAGCCGCTTCGGAAATCTGACGGGGGCGTGGTGTTCGATTATATTCGGCTCCGGGACTTCTCTGCTCGGGATGATCTGCCAGTACAACTGGGCGAAAACACTGTATCCGTTTCTCGAACGGCACGGCTGGGTTGAGCCGCTCGACCGTTTTCTTACGGCGGCCAGCGCGCCGCTGGAACCCTGGATTCACTGGCGTATGAATCCGGTCTCGTTTCCGATCAATTCCTATGAAATTTTCTTCATCGCCATGACACTGGGAATCGTCGGGTATATCGCCGGATCATATCTGACCTACCGCCCGTTCGATCTGGATAAGCTTCTGCACCGCGGCGCATACAGCGACGGCGAGAGCACGCTTCAGCAGAAGAGTTTTTCCTGGAACCCGCTCGCTCTGCTCCGCAAGCTGACAGGAATTGATTCGGAATACACCAGAGGCGACAAAATTATTGCCTGGGCGGTATTCATCTTCTCTTTCGGATATGTGTTCACCGCAAAGTTCCTCCTGGTTGTTGTCTGGAACGGCATCTCCCCATGGAGCAAGGAGTGGTGGAGCGTTTATTTTCTGATAACGGTTCTGATCATTCCATGCATCATCGGCGTTATTTCGACCGTCTGGTTTGTGACGGGCGGAATTCATGACATGTTTGCGCTCTTCAAGGCTCTGAAGAACCGGAAAGAGGAGGCGGATGACAACGGACAGATCATTGACGAGTAAAAAAACGTTTTTTATGAAGAACGCCCCCGGCAGTTGGTGAATTGCCGGGGGCATTTGTATTCGGATGTCAGCGGATGTTGGTTGTGAAAAGTGTGTGGTAATCGGAAATGCCTTCGGTGCGGAACTCCGGATACTGCGGATCTGCAGTGAGAAGGAACGCCGCGGCGGATTCCTTGTCGAACGGAGCGTAAACCTCCTTGACCGCATCGCCGATAATCGAGCTTTCTTCTCCGAACATCACCAGAATCTCCGGGCATGTTCCGGCGTTCAGATTCAGTTCGGCGAGATTGAGGGATTGCTCCAGCATGTCTTCGAATCCCATGACGCTGAATGCGGGGCCGCGGACGTCCAGAAGAACCGTCACCGCTCCGGCGGGGGCGTTGTGGACGGAATTGGCAAAGGTTCCCGCCATTACCTGATCTTCCGGATAATCGAGAATTTCATCCTGGAACGCGGAGACCATGCCGACGGGGCCGAGACGGCTTCCGACGATCAGTCCGGCGGATTTGTCAAAAGAGTCTTTGTCCAGACCGGAGCGCGCGAAAAGGTCGCCGAGCGCGCCGAAGAGAACCTGGTTGAAACGCGGGGAACGGATCGACATTCCGAATTCGCGGCGGATTTTTTTCAGAACCGCCGCATCAAGCCGGTTTTCCGTTCCGGCGATGTAACCTGCCGCTTTGCAATACATCATCAAAACCTCCTGCGGATGACCGCTGCCGCATTCGAGCCGCCGAAAGCCAGCGAAGTCGAAAGCGCGAATTCCGGATTTTCAAGAATTGTGTTGGACGAGACGGGGGAGACAGGCAGTTCCGGATCGGGGTTTTCAAAGCCCCGGCTCGCGGAAATTTCGCCGCGCCGCAGCATCAGAACGCTGAACACAAGCTCCAGCGTTCCCGCCGCTCCGAGGGTGTGCCCGGTGTGTCCTTTCGTGGAAAGAAAGCGGACTTTTTCACCGAAGACTCTGGAGAAAACCGCGCTTTCGCAGCTGTCGTTGGCGCTGGTTGACGTGCCGTGCGCATTCAGAAATGCGATCTGTTCGGGGTGCACTTTCGCCCGCGCGAGAGCCGTGCGGATTGCCGTTTCAAGCCCGCGTCCTTCCGGATGCGGACTGGTTGGGTGATAGGCGTCGCACGCGCTTCCGTAGGAGAGCAGTTCGATGTCGGGCTTGACTCCGCGTTTCGCGGCGTGTTCCGGCGTTTCGAGAACGAGACATCCGGCGCCTTCGCCGAGGTTGAGCCCTTTGCGGTCGCGGTCGAACGGACGGCAGGGTTCCGGAGAGGCGACGCCGAGTGCGTGGAAGCCGGCGACGGGGATGCGGTTGAGTTCATCCACGCCGACGACCAGCACGAGGTCGCAGAGTCCGGCGGAGAGCCAGAGCTGGGCGATTCCCGCCGCATCGGTTCCGGAGGCGCAGGCATTGGAGACCGTCAATGCGGGGCCGGTCAGATTGTACTGATGCCTGAGCAGATCGGCCGGGCTGGATTTCGTGAACGTCGCGACGTCGCCGAGGTGTTCGCGGTTTCCCGTGCGCAGTTCCGCATAAAGCGGAAGGTCGTTGAGCTGTCCGGCGGTGGTTGTTCCGACGCAGACTCCTGCGCGCATGGATGCGAGCATTGGGGGAGTCAGCTTCGCTTCCGCGAGCGCCTCGTCGATTGCCATGCGGGCGAGCATGTTGTTGCGGTTCGGTCCGGTCGTTTCGAGTTCATAGAGTTCAAAGACGGGATCGGCGAGCGTGGTTCCGCATCGCGGAGAGGGCGGAAGGGGCATTCTCCGTTTTTGCGGATCGAAAAGGATTTCCAGCGTTTCGGCGCATCCGGTTCCGGCGCCTGAAACGGCTCCGCATCCGGATATCAGCGGGTGCACGAGGTCAATTTTTTTCATCCTGACTCCATATGTTTTCAAAGAGGTAACATTCGAACGGGTGCTCCTGCGCCATCTGTTCAAGCATGGCTGTGTAGCGGCGCAGAGGTGCGGTAAAGTCGCGGGAGCGCCCCGGCTGCGGAAGAATCGGCGGCATAAAGCGGACGCGCACGGAACGGTGTCCGTTCTCGCGGTATGCAAAGAGCGGAACAACCGGGGCGTTGGCGCGGGCGGCTATCCGGAATGCCGCAACGGGAAACTTTGCTTCCGCTCCGAGGAAGGGGACGCGGACCGCTTCGTTTTCCAGACAGCGGTCGCCCATCATGCAGACGATCCCGCCGTCGACGAGCGCATCGTAGACGTCCAGCAGACCGCCCATCGGGGATTCTGTGGAGATGAATCCGATCCGGTCCTCCAGATCGTTCACCGCCATGAATTTGTTGACATTCAGATTCCGGTCCGGACGCGCCAGAATCCATGCTTTGCGCTTGTAGGGGCGCACGACGCGCATCATGCCCTGCCACTGCCCGAAGTGTGAACAGAGGCAGATGGCTCCGCGGTTGTCCGCAATCAGTTTTCTGAACTCCTCCAGCCCGGAGCAGTTCAGTTCGACTTTGTCCGCACGGATTGCGGCGGCTTCGAGCAGGCTTTGTCCCTGACTGGTGAAGAGAGCCCAGGTGTGACGGAGGCGGCGCAGCGGTCCGTCCTCCGGGAAACGGCGGGCAAGATACCAGGAGGCGCGCTCGCGTCCCTGTTTGTCGAACAGAACGTAAAACAGACTGATGCACCAGATGAAACGGGCGGTGAAATTGACGCCGAGAACGTTGAGCATCATGCGCAGAAGAGCAATGCCGAGTCCTCCTCCGCGGCTGTCGCTGAGATTTGCAGTTCCGCTCATGGATTCCTCCTTTTCCGCCAGAGAGCGGCGGTGAAGTAGACGGCTCCGCCGGTCAGAACGGCGAACAGCGGCGCGAGAATCAGGCTTCCGATCAGCCATTCCCAGATGCGGGAAAGACCTTCGGAAACGACAGTCCGCATGGTGAATTCCGTCAGAAAACATCCGTGCCGCAGGAAGTAGCCGGCTTCGATGCAGAGAAACGGCGTCAGCGGCGGCATGAAGAGATGCTGGATGTTGAACGCCATGATCTTGTTGAGATGCAGCCGCGTCGCCGCGTAGAGAATGACTGCTCCGTGAAGCCCGAAGAGCGGCAGAACCGCAAGAAAGGTCCCGACTGCCGCGGCCGCCGCAAGTCCGCCCGGAGAGGCGTGTTCCTTCAGCAGATGCGGAAGCAGCTTGGACGGTCTGAATATGGAAAAGTCCGTCTTCGGAGGTTTGACAAGTTTTTTGTGCGGCCAGGGAAGGAGCAGACGCAGGACGAGCATGGTGTGCACCAGGGAAATCCGCCAGTTGTCGCGGAAGGGATGAAAATGCGAGATGCGTTTTTCCGGCGGCGGATAGTGCGTGGAGATGGGGACATTGACAATCGTCAATCCCGCCCATGCCGCGCGGGTGAGAATTTCCGTTTCAAAGTTGTAGTGATTGGAAAAACAGCGGAGCTGGGCGGAGAGGTGAACCGGATAGGCGCGGAAACCGCTCTGACAGTCGTCCACGCTCAATCCCGTTTCGAGTTTCATCCAGAAATTCGAGAATTTGCGTCCGAATTTGCTGGAGTCCGGCACATTGGGAACCGAGAAATCCCGGCCGCCGACGGCGAGCACGCCCGGACGTTCCGCAAGAGGGAGAAAACGGCGCATGTCCTCCGGTGCGTGCTGCCCGTCGCCATCAATTGTGATCATGAAATCCGCTCCGCGTTTATCGAGAATCTGAAGTGCGGTCCGGAGCGCGGCGCCCTTGCCGAGATTGCGTTCATGACGGATCACTTCCACATCTTCTCCCGCAAGGAGTTCGCGCAGATCGGCGTCGGTGGAACCGTCGTCGACGATCAGCACATCGGGAAGAACTGCACGGGCGCGGCGGACAACTTCCCGGATTGCGGAGGCATTATTGTATACAGGGATAACGCAGACGCTGCGGGCGGTTCGTTTCGCTTCTTCAAACAGATCTTCCGGACGGGGCATTTCCGGCAAGGCGGAGGTTCCCCGCCGGAACACGACCGCATGGAGCGTTCCGGCGTGCGGAAAGAAGCCGAGAACGGCGGGAATGGTTTCGTCGTCCGCAAGCAGAAGTTCAACTTCTTCCAGCAGTTTGTTCAGGTCTCCGGCCGTATCGAGATAATACGCAGGTCCGTGCGCCTCGAGCAGGATGGCGGCCTCGCACATGGCGGTGGTCGGGATGGTTCCGACGAACAGATGACCGCGTCCGAGCGTGCGTCCGAATTCGAGATAATCATGATAATACGCGAGATTCTGTTCATGGCTTCCTTCGCGTCCGCAGCTGAGGACGGCGAGATTGCCGCCGCGGGGCAGTCCGGCGTCATACATGGCGGCGGAGGCGGCGATCAGATGCGCTTTCGCATGTGCGCTGCTGCGGCGGAAGCGTTCAAATCCGGCGTCGGGGAAGCCGGGAAGAGCGGAGAGCGTTTTCTGAAGCTCCGGGACGGAGCCGGAGAGCGTGAGTTCCTGTTTGCGTAGCGAGAGAGAGTCTCCGCGCAGTTGTGCGGCTCCGGCAAGATGAAGATTCCAGTGTTTCATTGCGCGACTCCTTCCAGTAGAACGGCTGCATTCAGTCCGCCGAATCCGGCGCTCAGCGAGAGGACGGCTCCGCCGCTGAAGTCGCGCACCTGACCGGAAACGAAGCCCTCCGCTCCGGTTTCCGGCGTCCGCAGCGAGGTTTGGGGAGGGATTTTTCCTGTCTGCAGAACCCGGAGCGCCATGGCTGTCTGCACCATTCCGGCGGCGGCGAGGGAGTGTCCGACGGCTCCCTTGGTTGAGAAGAGGGGGACGGGTGTGCGGAAGACGGAATGGAGAGCGCGGAGTTCCATATTGTCGTTATAAACGGTTCCGGTACCGTGTCCGGCAACGGCTCCGATTTTTTCCGGCGCAAGATTTGCCTGCGCGAGTGCGCGGCGGATTGCGGTGATCAGCAGGGAGCCGTCTTCAAGCGGGGCGGTGATGTGTCCTGCGTCGCAGGTCATGGCGCATCCGGAAACTTTGGCGAGAACGGGGAGCTTGTGCTGTTCCGCAAGTCGGGCGCTGGTCAGAACGAGGAGTCCGGCGCCGTCGCCGAGCAGAAGGCCGGAGCGGTTCCTGTCGTATGGACGCGAGCAGGGTTCCGCGGTCATCGCCTTCAGGGTCAGGAATCCGGAGGCGACGAATTCGTTTACATAATCGACTGCGTAGAGGACGGCAAAATCCGTTTTTCCCGCGCGGAGCAATGCGGCGGCGCGGCAGATTTCCATGTTTGCGGTTGCACAGGCGGCGGAGAGGACGCGGGCTGAGGAGATGGCGAAGCGGCGCGACGCCTTTTCCATAAGGGAATCGGATGTGCAGCGGTGTTCCGGATTGTCGAGCTGTTCGATTTCTCCGACCGTTGTTCCGACGAAGAGTTCGGCGCGTTCTCCGGAAAACTCGCAGGCGGCGGGGGCGAAGCGGTCGAGCAGATATTCCGAGGGGGCGTCGCATCCGTCGAGTTCCGGCGCGGTGGCGGCGGAGCAGGCGGCAAGGGCGTCGGAATGAAAACGGGTGATCGGCGTGAATCCGTGACGATCTTCGAGCATGGCGTTCCATGTCGGGTCAATGCCGAATCCGAAAGCCGTGAAGAGTTCGCAGCGAACGAGGACGATTGTGTCCGGCGGAAGGTTCATCGGGTGAATTCCCCCGCCTGCCAGCGCTGCTTGAAGTCCGCCCAGAAATCGGGGTCCCAGAGCACGGGTTGCTGAGTGTTGAGATCCATGAAGAGCTGAACGGTGTATCCGGCTCCGGCAAGCCGTCCGTCGTTTTTGCGGATTTCGTATTCCATGTTCACGCGAGCTCCGTCGGTCCAGAGCAGCGAGGCAGTGACGGAGAACTCTTCATCGAAGTTAAGCGGGAGCAGATATTCCGCATGAAATTTCCGGATGGGTGCGATGAGACCCGCTTTGCGCAGAACGGGATAGGTCAGTCCGCAGATTTTTCCGAGTTCCTGCTGAGCAGCTTCAAAGAAGGCTGGATACTGTCCGTGCCACGCGATGTTCGCGGGATCCATTTCATGGAAATGGAGACGCCGGTGAACGGTCGCGGAGATGGGAACGGGAGCGCCGGGGATGCGTTCAAAAAATTCAAAGCGATCGTGCCTGTGTCTCACAGCGTCACCCCGCGGAAGAGAAGTTTGAGTGTTGCGATTTTCTTTCCGTTTCCGGAGATGGCGGCTGAAACCTCAAGACCGTCTTTCGCCGGGCGGCAGTCCGCCTGAATGGAGAGTTGGACTTCGGGGAACGCCGGATTGGTGAATTTGATGCGGCGGATTTCCGCGAGTTCCGCATGCTGTCCGGAGAATTTGCGGAGCGCTTCGGTCACAATCAACGTCTGGGCGATGCCGGGGAGGACAGGTTTTCCCGGGAAGTGTCCGGCGAACGGCGGAAAATCCGCGGGCGGGGTGAAGGCGGCTCGGAAGGAACCTGCCGTTTCGCCCGGCTCCACGGTCATATCTCTGCGCAGAATGGTCAATGTGTTCATCGTTTTGTATCCTGATAGCTGTATACCCGGAAAATCAGCCGGTATCCGGTCCGGAAATTGTCATAGACGATCCGGTCCGGGAAAACGGGCGTTCCGTTCTTTATAATATACCGGAAATACCCGGATTGCCAGTCGGAAGAAGAATTTCCTGACATTTTTTTTATGAGACGCGGCGGATTTCCCGCAAAAACGCGCGTTTCCGCATCCGGAGTGTCCTGAATCAGCATTCCGCCGCGGAGTGTCCGTTTTGCGTTGACGGGCGGATTGAGGAAAATGTTTGCAAAATCCTGAAGCAGAACATCCGCCGCCTCTTTTGGATTGCGGGGCCAGTGCGGATTCGGATAAAAATACCATTTTTCCGCCGCGCCGGGGCAGCCGGAAAGCTCCATCCACTTGACGCCCGCCGGAGTTGTCGCCGCAACGGAGATCTGGTTTCCGTCGAATGCCGCCATGACGAGCGACGCCATTTCGTGCCAGCCGAAATCAAGGGTCATGCGCGACTGGAACATGAATTTTTCCGGTGTAGTCTCCGGCTTGAATGCGGAGGGAACCGGAGCGTATTCCGGATGTTCAAACGGGGCAGATTTGCATCCGGCAAGGAACAGGGTCAGAAAGAGAGGGAAAAGGATCCGTTTCATGATTCACCTTTTCTGTGAAGCACGGGAAGCAGAAAAACGGCGCTTGCCCATGCAAAAAAGATTCCCGCAATCAGGGTGCATCCGGCATCGCTCAGCATCGGATGACGCGTGAAGGCGACCGTCAGTCCGCCCGCAAGCGTGGTCAGCGCGGAGAGCGTGACGGCGTGGAAGACCAGGCGTTCGCGTCCGGCGCGCAAGGCATGAATGACGAATACGCCGTAATCGACCGCCAGTGCGCAGAGGATGATTCCCGCCGCCATGACGGGGATGTTGATTCCTTTCCCGACTGCGCCGAAAAGTCCGGCAGTGAAGAGAATTGACAGCACGACCGGGAGCAGAGCGGATGCAGCGGAGCGCACGGACCGGAAGTGACAGGCGACCAGCAGAATCACCGCCGCGAGTCCGGCGAGAGCCGAGGGCAGGATGCCGCGCATAATGTCCCGCGCCATGATCTTCGGAATATGATTGCGCGAAATCAGCGTTGCTCCGGGCGTGTCGAGAAGGCGCGCTTCGTTTTCGGGCGATTCGCGGTAAAGCACGGCGGCGTTCCACTCCCCCGAGCGTCCTTGAACCAGAAAGCGGTCCGCTGCGGCGCGGAGCGGAGGCGGAACGAACTCGTGCGGCGGGTTCTGAACGGAAGCGGCAAGCGCATTCAGAAATTCATCAAAATAACCGTCCCGGAAACCAAGTTTCTTTCCGGCGGTCCGCAGTTCCGCACGGTACTGTTCCAGCGGAAATCCGCGCCATTCCGCAAGATGTTTCCGCCGGAGCTCTTCCGGAAGCAGAAGTTCCGCGATGGAGAAAATTTCCGGCTGTCCGGAAACGGCGGAAGCGTGGCGGAGCGCCTCGTCGCGCGTTTTTCCCCCGAACAGAGCCATCGCGGATTCCACGCCGGGAGTCTGGAAGAGCTCCGGAACTTTGTGCTCCAGCTCATCGTAGCTTGCGGGCGACATGTCGTACTGGCGGACGTCTGCGCGGATGTGCAGACGCGGCAGGAAGAGAACTGCAGACAGTGCGGCGGCGACGAAAAGCGCAACGACCATGCGCGGATGGCGACGGCTCTTTTCGAGCGGTCCAAGCGGAAGCGCCGGAGCGGGGCGGCGTCCGCGCAGAACCGGGGGGAGAAGAACCAGCATCAGAATCAAGCTCAGCAAAAGGCTTGTTCCAGCGAAAAATCCGAGCTGGCGGATTGCCTCCATCGGAGAGAAGAGAAAAAGTCCGAATGCCGCGCATGAGGTCGCCATGCTCAGCAGAAGCGGCGGAAGCAGACGGCAGAGGCTGCGGAGCGGACCGCGCGTGTTCATGGCGGAGTAGATGTGAATGCCGTAATCCAGCGCGACTCCGATGATCACTCCGCCGATCCCGATGGCGAAAAGCTGTGGACGCGGAAAGATGAGAACGGTCAGAGCCGCGGTCAGCAGAGCCGCGAGAAAGGGCACGGCCGGGAGCAGCAGGCTCCGCGGGTCGCCGCGGTAGACGAAGATCACGAGCAGAGGCAGCAGGATGATTGAAAAGAGCGTCACAAGCCCGATGTCGTTCTTCACGACCTGTTCATTCGCAATTGCGCGGCGGTGCGGGAGGATGAGTTCGCTTTTGATTTCATGCGCGAATCCGGCTTCCGCGATTGCCGGTTCGAGAACGGCAAGGAGACGCCGTCCCGACTCCGGATCGGAAACGGGGAGCGAAGTTTCGATGTTGATCAGCAGATGTCTGTGGTCCTCCGTCATGAGAAAAGGGGTATCCATTGCGGCGGAGAATCCGGAGATGGCGCGGAAGCGGTTGAGCGCGGCATAAACCGGAGAGAGCAGTCCGGGCGGGTCGAGCTGAATCATCGCGGCGCGTCCGGTGGAGGTGGGGAGAAGAAGCTGTTTCATGGTTCGCCGAGCCAGTTCCGGAGCCGGCGGCAGTGCGGCGGGTGAGGTGTAGAGCGGAACGTATGCGAAGAGCGCGGAAAGACTTTCCATCGGAGTCCCGCGGAAAAGTTCGCAGTCGACGCGCAGGATTTCCGGTTTATGCGCACGCAGCCTTTCCGCGAGAGCACGGCATTTCTCCGCAAATTCCGGTGTGGAAAAGGGGGCGGGCGAATCGGCGGAAAGCAGAATCATCGCCTTGTTGAACATCGCGGAATCTGCGATTTTGCGATATGCGCGCGCAGATTCGGAACCGTCGGGAAGCATCCGGGCAATGTCGCTTTCAAAATCCGCACGGGAAACGGCGAAGAGCGCGGCGGCGAGTGCAAGAACAAGCAGAGCTCCGGCGGCGAACGGACGGCGGAGCTGAGAAAAAAGAATATGACGCAAAAACGAGTTCACTTCTGACGCGGCTGCCATTTCTTTTCCGGGATTTTTTCATTGATGCGGCTGTTCCGGAAACGGATGCGCGTGACGTCTCCGGAGCTTTCCGTCATGACGATTTCCTCCATGCGTGCGAGATCTTCCGAGAAGCGGAACTGAATTCGGGCGAGGAAGGCGGCGGCTCCCGGTTTCGGTTTCAATTCGAGCGGATTCGCTTCGCGGACCACGTCGAAGCGGTCGAGCATGGCGCGGGGATCGCCTGCAAGAAGCCGGCGGATGGACTCCGCGAGAATCCGGAGCGACGGGTTGCGCGACGTGTCAACGGCAACCGTTTTGTCCGTATCGGCGTCCCATTGGGTCAGACGGGAGCCCTCGATGATGCACGTATAAGGCAGCGGCTCCCGGACAATCCACGCCAGCCGTCCGTTCTGCTCCATGCAGAGTTCTCCCGTCAGGCGGACGGGGAAGGCGAATGCTTTGAGCTGTTTTTCCTGTTCGAACTCAGCCTGCAGGGTGCGGATCGCGCCCATGTTCCGCGCGATGCGGTCGAGCAGTTCTCCGCCGGAGACGGCGAGACTGAACAGAAGAACGGTCAGAACGGCGGCGGTGCAGTGTCGTAAATGCATAGCTTCATTTCTCCTTCCGCGACGGGTTTCCCGGCGCATTCGATTTTGAAAGCGATTCCATGCCAGACGTCGAGCTGGAAAAGTTTTTCCACGGTGATTTTCAGAAGGTCGCCCTGGCGGACGGTCCGGAAGAAACGTGTTTTGCTGAGTTCGGTAAGCAGTCCGGGAGAGGGCTTGCCGCCTTTGTCCACGCTGTCGCGTACGGCGGCCGCCTGGGCGCCGTATTCCGGAAGAGCGGAGGATTCGAGCGTGCCGTCGGGCGCCAGAAACGGGTTGTCTTCGCGGATGATTGCTTCGTGTACGGAAACTTCGCCCTGAATGGAAATGATTCGGGAGATGAGCTCCATCGGTCCGGCGTGCGGGAGAAGTCCGGAAGCGGAACGCGGAAGTCCGGACGGTTGAAGCAGCGGTTCCATGATTATTCTCTCTTTCTGCCGCGCAGATCGTGGAAGCGCATCGGTTTGCGTGATTTTCCGAAAACGCGTTCGCGGACATGTTCGGCGGTTGTGACATGAAGCGGAACGTGCATCCGGCAGGCGGTCTGGAGATGCTTTTCGAGCAGATTCAGATCGGCGTTCGGGTTCCGGAGCGCGACGAAGGCGTCGACGCGGTCGGAAAGGTTTTCGCCGGAGACTTCGATGTAGTAGTCGGCGACTTCCGGCGCGGTGTCGAGCGCGGAGAAAATCACCTGCGGATAGAGCGAGGTTCCCTTGCATTTCAGCAGATGCGACTTGCGGCTGAGGATGGGGCCCAGACGCGGCGTGAAGCGTCCGCAGGAACACGGTTCGTTCGTCATGAATGTGATGTCGCCGGTGCGGAATCGGATCAGCGGCATTCCGGTTGCCTGAAGCTGAGTGAGTGTGAGCTCGCCGGTCTCGCCGTAAGGCAGAACGTTTCCGTCGTCGTCGATGATTTCCGCAACGACGAGATCGGGAAGGAGGTGTCCGCCATGCCTGGCTTCGCATTCGCAGAAGCTTGTGACGATTTCAGAGGAGGCGTAAGTGGAATGGACTTCGGCACCCCAGAGCTCGCGGATCTGTTTGCCGAGACCGGAGAGATTGAACTCCGTGTCGCGGACCGGTTCGCCGATGCACATGAGTTTGCGCACCGATCCGGTCAGCCCGTGTTCTTTTGCCGCCGTGCCGAGATGACGCAGGAAGGAGGGAACGCCGACAAGGACGGTCGGGTGGAGCATTTCGAGAACCTGGAGGTGACTCTCGAGAGTGGAGAGGCCGTTGCGGACGCAGGTCGCGCCGACGCTGCGTGCGCCGAGGTAGTAGGCGAGTCCGGCTATGAAACAGCGGTCGCTCGTGCAGGTCAGCAGAACCACGTCGGCGGCGTTGACTCCGGCGGCCGTGAAGCAGCGCTGTTCATTGTAGCGGAGGCGCTGCAGATCGTCCTGAGAGTACATGATCCGGTTCGGTTTTCCGGTTGTGCCGGAGGTGAAGACGATTTCGCCGATATCCGTCATGGGAACACAGCGGAAGAGGTCTGTATCCGCCGAGAAATCATCTTTTCCGGTAAGCGGAATCGCGGCGAGATCGCGGATGGTGAAATTGGAAAAATCCATGCCTTTCAGGCGTTCCCGGTAGAAAGGGGAATTGTCGCGGCAGTAGACGAGCTGTCGGCGCAGAAGATCATTCTGCAGAGTTTCGATTTCCGCCGGATTGAGCGTTTCGGCTGCGGGGGAGTAAGGGAACAGTTCAGAATTCATGGTCGTTCAGTCTGTTGTCCAGTTCGGCGGTCGCGGCTTCAAGCTGCTTCCGAACCTGATTTTTGAGTGTGTAAAGGGCGGTGTTCCGGACCGTTTCGGCGGAGATTGCGGGAAGCTGTTTCATCAGAACGGTTCCCCTGTGCATCCGGAACTTGCGGTCGGGAATGTTTTCGTTTCCGGCGATTGCGACCGGGACGACCGGCACGCCGAGATCCTTTGCGATGCGGAAGAAGGTTCCGTGAAACTGGTTGATCTCCCGGCTGCCCGAACGGGTTCCCTCCGGATAGACGAAAATCGCGGTTTTTTCTTCTATCAGAAGTTTGCGGCAGAACTCAAGCGATTCTTCGTATGAGGAGTCGGCAACGGAAAAATATCCGCCGACTTTTGCGCACCATCCGAGAACGGGCAGACGCATGGGCCAGCCTTTCATCGCCTGCGCGGCGGGGCGGGCCGTGCGGATCTGCGAAACCAGGAAGGCGTCGGAGGCGGAGCGGTGGTTGCAGATGCAGACCGCTCCCTCCGGAACGGTGTTTCCCATTCCGGAATCAACGACGACGACGCGGATCCACGGACGGATCGCCGCGCGGACCACGACATGGCCGAGTCCGAGAATCAGACGCCTCATGAGCCGCCGGATCGCGAGCGGACGGAAGCCGCAGCAGATTCCGCCGATGAGCAGAGCCGCAAGCGCAGCCGCAACATACGGAACCGCAAGCAGAAGAATCTGCGCATAGATGATGACGCTGAGCATCCGCCGTCCCCCGTTCCGGTTATTTCGCTTTTTCGTTTTCGAGCTTGACAAAGAACTCGTAGATGTCGTTGAGCGTGCGGACTTTCTTGATCTCTTCGTTTCCGCGGAGCTGAACGCCGAATTTGCGCTGAAGGCTGATCATGACGTCAACCATGTCGAGACTGTCGAGTCCGAGTCCTTTGAACAGTTCCTGATCCGGCGTGAGTTCCTCTTCCGGAATTTCGAGCTCTTCAAATGCGGAGTTGACGGCTTTTACGATTTCTTCTCTGGTCATTTTATTGTTCCTTTTCTTAAGGTTTACATCTTTCTGCAAAGCATCAGGGCATTGATTCCGCCGAATGCGAAACAATCTTTGATGAACCGGGTGAATTTTTTCTCCCGGATTTCCCGGACGTAATCCGGACCCGCGCATTCCGGAGCCGGCTCGCTGAGATTCGCAGAGGGAAGCAGAACGCCGCGGCGCATCATTTCCAGCGACGCAATGAGTTCCAGCGCGCCGGAAGCTCCGAGCGTGTGTCCGAGCTGTCCTTTGAGACTTGCGACGGGAACCGTTGAACCGAACATGCGGCGCAGCGCTTCGGCTTCCGCCCGGTCGCCCTGGCGGGTGCCCGTCGCATGGGCGCTGATGAGACCCAGCCCGTCAAAACTTTCCGCCTGATCTGCCAGCAGATGGAAACAGCGTTCCACGGCGGCGGAATCGGACTGTGTGACCTGCTCCGTGCCGCGGTTGGTTGCATATGCTTCGATTTCCGCGTAAATCCGCGCGCCGCGTTTCCGTGCGTGTTCGTACTCTTCGAGCAGAACGGTCGCCGCGCCTTCCCCGCAGACCAGACCGGAACGGTTCCGGTCGAACGGCCGCGCCGCGTTTTCCGGCATTTCCCCTGCGGACGGATGAGCGTAAGCCTCCATGCGGCAGAAGCTTTCGGCGACCCTGTGGCTGAGTTCATCCGCGCCGCCCGCAACGGCGAAATCGGCCTCTCCGGAAAGGAGCAGTCCGGCGGCGAGCCCGATGGACTGGAGCCCCGCCGCGCATGCCGACGCAGGAGCGTAGACCGGCCCGCCGATGTGCAGAACATTCGCCGTGTTGAATGCGGCTGTATGCGAAGCGCATTTGAAAAAGTTCATTGGGGAAATTTCCTCCCGTCCGCCTCCGAGCAGCAGGGTTTCAAACGTCTCTTCAAATACACGGGATGCACCGAGGGTCGAGCCGATAACACACGCGGTTCGTTCGGACGGCAGTTCCTTGAGTCCGCTGTCGCGGAGTGCGGCGAGCCCGGCGAGGGCGGCAAGCTGTGCGACGCGTCCCATGCTTCGGCGTTCGGTTCTGGAAAGCTGTTCCGTTCCGAGCTGCGTTCCTGTGAGCGGTGCGGCGGGAACAGGTTCCGGCCATGTGTTCATCATCCGGATCGCGCTTTTCCCGGCGGCCAGATTTTCAAACAGTTCCGCCGGAGTACTGCCGAGAGCGGACACCACGCCTGCTCCGGTAATGACGATTCTTTTTCCCGTTCTGTTCATTTTCCGGACTCCAGGCGGGCGGTGATAAACTTGCGGTAGACTTCCTCTCCTGCAAGCTGGCGGAAAAGAACGAGAGCGGTCAGCATGGAGCCTGCCGCGCCGGGCAGAATCGAGCTCTGGCTTGCCGTATAGAAGTTGCGGACGGGTAGACGTCCGAAAAGATTGTGCTGATCCATTTTCTGGCGGATGCCATACGCGGCGCCGAATCCGGAAAGCCAGTCACGGAATGTGAGCATGGAAGCGGAAGCAAGCGGGTGCATTTTCCCGCGCAGTCCCGGTTTGAAGCGCAGAAGCTGTTCTTCTATCTCCGCAGCTTTGCGTGCTTTGTATTCCTGGTATTCGAGCGGACGTTTGCCCGTGACGGTGTCGTTCCATGCCGCAGTTTCCGCTGTGAAAACGCTCTGGAAGGCGGTAACGGTGCGGCATGGCGTGCCGTCGTTTCTCCGTTCTGTGCTGAACAGATAGCCGGTCGTGCGCGCCTTCGGATCGGTTCCGAGGAGAACCGCGTCAAGATCGGATGTGGTCAGACAGGAGAACAAGCCTTCCTGAAAATCTTCGGCGTCATCATCGATTAGTGCGTAAGCAGTGAAAAATCCGCAGGTGTCGCTGAACTCCTCCACGCGGGAACGGAATGCGTTTCCGGCGGAAGGTAGCAGATGAAGAATTTCCCGTGGATGCTGGGTGAAAATCAGATGTTCGAATTCAATTTCCGTTCCGTCGGAAAGCTCGGCGGAATGAATTTTGCGGTCGGAACCCGCTTCTCCGAATTTGCGGACGGTTGTGTTTGTCCGGAAGTCGATGTCAAGTTCTTCCGTTTTGTGGAGAAACGCGGAGACGAGAGCTTCGCCGCCGTTGCGGAGACGCACCAGATCGTTGGAGAGACCGTAGTCGATTCGTGCGTGGCTGGAGAACGGAATCTCGCCCGGCGGAGTCCCGTGGCACGAACACATGCCGCAGAGAAGACCGCGCAACTCTCCGTGAATCTGAAGTTCATCAAGAAATGCACCGAGAGTGATGTGATCCCACTTGAGATCGGGCAGACCTTCCGCAAACGCGCCGCCGCCGCGCAGATGAAAGAGCGGCGTGTTGTCGAAAACTTCGCGTTCCGCCTGAAAATAGCGGTGCAGACTTGCTGCATTGTCCGGGAAACGCTCGCAGAGAGACTGCTCAAGAGCGGAGATGCCGGCGGGAAGCTCGTAGCGGTTTCCCGATTCGGTGAATTGAACAGTAAGCGAGGTCGGAACAGCTTCGATGCAGTCGCGGATTCCGAGCAGGTCGAGCATGTCGCCGAAACAGTCGGTCATGCCGCCGGTGAAATGAAAACCTGTGTCGAGAGGAATTCCCCGACGGCGGAAGCGCTGCATGGCTCCGCCGGGAGAAACTGATTTTTCCAGTGTAGTCACCTGAAATCCGGCGGAGGCGAAGAGCATGGAAAGAGTCATTCCGCTGATGCCGCTGCCGAGAATCAGACAGTCGCAGTGGGGCTTCATCCGATGAACAGTCCTCCGTTGACGGCGATGACCTGCCCGGTGATGTAAGTGCTGTCGGGTCCGGCAAGGAATGCGACGGCTCCGGCGACTTCTTCCGCTTTCCCGATGCGGCGAAGCGGAATCTGAGGAATCAGATCGTCGGTCGGGAGCTTTTCTGTCATGTCGGTGTCGATGAAGCCCGGAGCGACGGCGTTGACGAGGATTTTCTTCCGCGCAAGTTCACGGGCGAGCGCCTTGACCGCGCCGAGCAGGGCCGCTTTGGAGGCGGAGTAGTTGACCTGTCCCGGCTGTCCGGTCTGTCCGGAAATGCTGGAGATTGCGATGATGCGTCCGCCGCGCCGTCCCATCATGTTCATGAGAAGCGGGTGAATGCAGTTGAAAAAACCGTCCGCGTTGGTGTGCAGCACGCGATCCCACTGTTCGGGAGTCATCATGGCAAAGAGATCGTCGTCGTTGATTCCCGCGTTGTAGACGAGCACGTCGGGCGCGCTGTCGCCGAAATGACCAAGGAGTGTTTCCTCCGCGGCTTTGCGGTCGGCAATGTCAAAGGCGAGGGCGTGAAAGGAACGTCCGAGTTCCGCGATTTTCTGTTTCAGTTCCTGAAAGCGTTCCGGATTGGAGCGGCAGGTTCCGACGATGTCGAATCCGTCATGAGCGAGTCTTTCTGCGATTGCCCTGCCTATGCCGCGCGAAGCTCCGATAACCAATGCTGTCTTCATTTTTCAGGAGTCCTGTTTTAATTTTTCATGTAACCCCGGAAGTGCCTGAAGCTCAGAGACTGGAAGCCCTGACCTGTGATCCGGGTATAAGATGTAAGCCTTAATTTACTCTTTTTTTTTAGAAAAGCAAATGGAAATCGGAAAAGAGAGTTCTTTTTTCAAAGAGCACTTGATTCTTTCGCCGAATCCCGTATATTTCAGAAAACCAAGGTGACTTTCATGAATTTTGATTTACGCGATTTCAAACAGCGGGGCGGACACGTCCATTTTATCGGCTGTGCAGGCGCGGGAACGCGTCCGCTGGCATCCATTTTCATCGAACTCGGATTTCCCTGTTCCGGTTCGGATCTGCTTCCGGCGGAAATTGAGGGAATGACGGTTTTTCAGGGACACGCGGCGGCGAATCTTCCTCAGGGCGATTTCCCCCTTCTGGTTGTCCATACTTCGGCGGCGGCGCCAGACAACCCTGAACTTGTTGAAGCAAAGCGGCGCGGCGCGGCAGTCATGCGGCGCGGGGAAGCGCTGGCGCACCTCGGAACATTGTTTGAACACTCGATCGCGGTTGCCGGATCGCATGGCAAAACTTCTGTATCCGCAATGACGGCGCACACGCTGACAGCGCTCGGCTGCAATCCTGGTTTCCTGATCGGCGGAAGCGTTTCCGGCTGGACAACTGCCGGACGCGCAGGGGATGGAAAGCTCTTTGTGACCGAGGTCGACGAGAGCGATTCCACCAATGCGCTTTTTCATGCTTCAACCGCTGTCGTGACAAATATCGAAGACGACCACAGCTGGAGTGTCGGCGGAACGGACGCTCTGTTCGGAAGTTTTGTGACATTCGGTAAAAACGCGGGTCATCTGATTTTTGTGGAAGGAGAAAATACGGATCGTCTTCTTGCTCCGCTTCCCGTTTCGTCGGAACGGGTTTTCCGGGTTCTGCCTGCCTGGAACTTCCCCGCGCACTGGGGCGGATTCCAGAAACTGAATGCCGTCACCGCATTCGCCGCCGTCCGGAGCGCAGTCGACTGTTCCGATGATGAGATCCGTGCGGCGCTGTTCCGGTTTCCCGGCGTGGAACGGCGGATGTCGATCCGCTTCGACAACGGCGTTTTCCGGATTGTGGAAGATTACGCGCATCATCCGACAGAACTCAAAGCATCTCTTTCCGCTCTGCGCGAGACGAATCCCGGTCGGCGGATGATTGCGGTTTTCCAGCCGCACCGCTATGCCCGGCTGAAACGCTACCTCCCTGAATTCGCCGCGCTGCTGAAGACGATTGACGGTCCGGTTTTCCTGCCTCCGGTTTTTGCCGCATGGACGGACAAGTCGGATGTGGATTCCGGCACGCTTGCCGCAGCAGTCGGGAAGAATGCGCACGCCGTTTCCGGAACATGGGAGTCTATGGCGGAGACGGTCGCGGAACACGCCCGGCCGGGTGACCTGATCGCCGTTATCGGCGCGGGAGATGTGAAAGAGATTATAGCCCCGTTGTCACGCCTGCTGAAGTCGCGCTGATTCTGGCGTGTCCCGGTGTGCTCCCCGTGCATTTCCGGTAGAAACGGATGAAGTAGCTGCTGTTTTCAAAACCGCACTGCTCCGCGATTTCTTCGATGGAGAGCCCGGGATTGCAAAGCAGGACTCTTGCGCGTTCCAGCCGCAGATTCAGAAGATGACGGCGCGGGCTCTCTCCACAATGCCGCTGAAAGAGTCTGCGCAGAAAACTCGGACAGATCCCCGCATGTTTCGCAGCGTCTTCCACGGAAATATTTTCGGTGTAATGCCGCTGAAAATATTCGAGTGCGGAGCGGAGAGCCGGCGGAAATTCCGGAGATTCCGCATCCCGCGCGGAAATGCGCTGAAGCAGAGAACAGAGCAGGGCGTCCGCTCCGGAGCGTTCGTTGCGCAGATTCATCGTCTGCAGTTCCAGCAGGGTGCGGCGGGCAAAGCCCGGGGCGGCAAGGTGTATTTTGCGCCATTCCTGTCGGAACAGACCTGTTTCAGCGCGGAAGACACAGAAGAAATTCCGTTCTCCCGGTTCACTGAGCTGATTGTGCCGGATTCCCGGCGGAATGACCAGCAGATCCCCGGCATTTCCCTTCAGCGTTCCGAGCGGGCTTTCCACACGGCACTTCCCGCGGAGAACCAGCAGAATTTCACAGCCGTCGTGCTGATGAAACGGAACCGTGCCGGACTTCGCATGAAGATCTGCGTAAAAGAAGGTCGCGGGGAATGCGTCTGTCATTGTTTTACGGTCCCGCGCAGAAGAATTCCGATCAATTCATGCTTGAAGGCGTCAATGTCCTCCCACTCCATCGCCACGCGGACCGGTCTGCCGCCGGGGGCGGTCTGGAGAAAACCTTTATCGTCAACAATCAGATTCATGTCGGCGAATTTGACATTGCGTTCCGTTGCCGCGAGATAAACCGCAACGGTATCGTAGAGAATGGAGCTGGCTGTCTCCGCATCATCCGGCGCGCCGGAAAGGGGAAGCCAGCTGCGGTAACTTTCCTGAATTGTACGCGGGATCGCCTGCTGCGATTCCTTGAACTGCTGATAAAGTCCGCCGCCGACAATCATATTGCCGCAGTGATCCAGCGGTGTGATGATGAAATCCTTCCAGTCCGCGCTGAAAACGGTCTGCGAGGCGGGAATGTCGTGTTCAACATTGTATTCTGCGATCTTGCCGGGGGCATCGCGAAAATTCTTGTGGAACGATCCCGCCATTGCGACAAGACGGCATTTGGAGACAAGGTCGGGGCGTCTGCGGCAGAATTCCGCAAGGTTGGTCATGGGGCCGATGCCGATGATAGTCGTTTCCTTGTGCATTTCAATCAGACGGATCATCTCTTCAATTCCGTCGCGCAAAACAGTGCCGCTGTAGTCTTCGAGTTTGAAACATCCCAGCCAGTTCCGCAGAGGCTGCGGCGGAGCATCTGCTTTTCTGTTCGCCGGATTGATTGCGACGGGAATATCGGATCTGCCGACCTCCTGCAGGAATTTTGCCGCGACCGCACCTGTGTATTCGGGTGTTTGAGAGACGGCAAGAACCAACTTCGTTTTCAGTTCCGGCATGTTGAGCAGCATTCCGAGCGCCCAGGTGTCGTCAATATCAAGGCCGATGTCCGTATCAAGGATAACGTTTCGCTGATTCATGTTTTGTGTCCTTTCGTTTGCGTGAGGAAACAATAGCACTTTTCAGACTGGAATTCAAGAGTCTGGAATATCAGAAAGCGCGATAAAAACAGTACAAAACGCTACTTCAGCAAATTCCGGACGGCGGATTTGAAGCGGTCTCCGCGTTCCTTGTAATCCTTGAACATATCCATGCTGGCGCAGGCGGGACAGAGCGCGAGAAGGTCGCCCGGTTCCGCCGCGCGGAAGCCCTGTGCGGCCGCCTCTTCAAGAGTGGTGCAGAGAGTGCAGGGAAAATCGCCGGAAAGTTCGCGGAAAATTTTCTCTTTGCATTCTCCGATCAGAAACGCGCACTTGATTTTGTCCGCATCGTCGCGGATGGAAGCAAAGCTCATGTCTTTGTCGAGCCCTCCCAGAATGAGAATGGAATTTTTCTTTCCGCCGAAAGTCTTGAGGAAGGCGTTGACCGAGTGGGGATTGGTGGCTTTTGAGTCGTCGAAGAAGCGCACGCCGTTTGCTTCAGCGAAAAGTTCCATGCGGTGGATGTCGGGAGAAAATTCGCGGAGAGCACGGTGCGTTTCCTCCGAAAAGAGCGCGCGTTCACCGCATTCCGCGTAGAGAATCGCGAGTGCGGCCATGACGTTTTCCGCGTTATGGATTCCCTTGAGCTTGAGGTCTTTGAATGCGAGAACGGGCTTTTCGCGGAAAAGAATCGTTTCGTCGCGGAAAGTGAAATCGGCGTCTGCCCCGGTCCCGGAGAAGAAAATCCGCGGAATCCGGAGTCCGGCGGTTTCATTTTTGAGAAGCGAATTGACAACGGCCGTTCCGTTTTTCATGTTCCGGAAGACGCGCAGTTTCGCTTCAAGATACCCCTGCATGGAACCGTGGCGGTTGATGTGGTCGCTGGCAAGGTTGAGGAATGCCGCCGTGGAGGGGGTGAAGCCGTCCGCGATGCTTTCGAGCTGAAAGGAACTTGTTTCGACGGTCAGGAGATCAAGATTGTTTTTCCGGCGGATTTCAAGGACGGCGTCGCTGAGGGCGTTGCCGATGTTGCCGGCGGACTCCGCCCGCAGACCGTTTGCGCGGAAGAGGGCTGTCGTGAGTTCTGTCGTTGTGGTTTTCCCGTTGGTTCCGGTGATCGCGACATAGCGGCAGGGGAGGGCGCGGCAGGCGGATTCGAGTTCGCCGATCACCTGCGCTCCGGCGTCTCTGGCGGCCTGAGCCATTGGAGAGTGAATGGAAATTCCGGGAGAAATGACTGCTGTTTCCGCGGGAGGGAGAGCGGTTTGCTCCGTCCAGTTGAAGACGGCGTCACCGTCCCATTCACAGATTTTTTTGTCGACGGGGACCGGGTTCATTCCGAGGTCGCGTGCAAGCCTTGCGGCGGCGCGTCCGCTGATACCGAAACCGAGAATCAGAATATTTTTCTGCATTTTTGCCTCTTTGTGAATATTGATATTTCAGAAACTTACACCGTTTTTCCGTTTTTTAAATAGCGGAGAGTTGAAAAAACGAAATAAAATGGTACATTGTAGGGTGCAAACAACAACGAACAGTCAAAGAGGTATTTTTCAATGGGTTTCGCATGTGGATTCGTCGGACTTCCGAACGTCGGCAAGTCAACTCTATTCAACGCTCTGTGCAAAGGCGGCGCGGTTGCCGCGAACTTTCCGTTCTGCACAATCGAACCGAACACCGGAATCGTTCCCGTTCCGGACAAGCGGCTTGATGATCTGGCGAAACTCGAACATTCCGCCAAAGTCGTTCCCGCCACGATGAAATTCATTGATATTGCGGGGCTCGTCGAAGGCGCAAGCAAAGGCGAAGGGCTCGGCAACCAGTTTCTCGGACATATCCGGAACGTCGACGCCGTCGCCCATGTGGTCCGCATGTTCAAGGATCCGGATGTCGTGCACGTCGGCGGAAGCGTCAATCCCTCCCGCGACCTGGAGCTGATCCTGACCGAGCTGATGCTTGCCGACCTCGAGCTTCTTCAGAAGAAAGTCGACCACAGCCGCAAGCAGGCGCGCAGCGGCGACCCGGAAATCAAGGCGGAACTTGAGCTTGCGCAGGCGTTCATCGCGAACCTTGAGCAGGGCAAGCTTCCTTCCTATGACCGCGAAGATCCGAAGCTCGACCGCATTGCAAAATCCATGCAGCTCCTGACCCTCACACCCGCATTCGTCTGTGCGAACACCGATGAGGATTCGTTCCGCAATTTCGGGAAAGACGATATTTCGAGGCAGCTGATCGCCGACGCCGCGAAACACGGAATGGAAGTCGTTCCGGTCTGTGCGAAACTCGAAGAGGATCTCGCTCAGCTCGAACCTGACGAGGCTCTTGCGTTTCTTGAGGATATCGGCGTGGAGAAGAGCGGGCTCGAGCGCGTGATCAACACCGGCTACAAGCTTCTCGACTACATCACCTTCTTCACCTCCGGGCCGGATGAATCCCGCGCGTGGACGGTTACCCGCGGCTCCACGGCACCGCAGGCGGCGGGCAAGATTCACACCGATATGGAACGCGGTTTCATCCGCATGGAGATCGTCTCTTACGAGGATCTCATGAAATACGGGAACTGGAATGCCGCCAAAACAGCCGGCAAGCTCCGGATTGAGGGAAAAGATTACATTGTCCAGGACGGCGACTCCGTGTTTGTCCGCTTCTCCGTGTAAGGTGTTTCGATGGGGGCCGGCAAGGGAATCTTCAAGAGCACGATGGGGTATTCCTCCGTGATTTTCCTGAGCCGGATTCTCGGGCTTTTCCGGGAGATTCTCTGCGCCCATATTCTCGGCGGCGGACTCGTCATGAGCGCGTGGTCCACCGCCTTTCTGCTGCCGAACCTCTTCCGCCGGATTCTGGGGGAGGGCGCGCTCGGCACCGCGCTGATTCCGCTGATTTCCCACACGCTCAAGCTTGAGGGGCAGGAGGCTGCACGGCGCAAATTCTCCACCATTCTGATCTGGCTGACCTTTTTGCTGTCCGCGATAACCGTTGCGGTTTCAGTTCCCGCAATTCTGATTGAGCCTTATGTGACCGTGGAACGGTGGAAGCTGATGCTTCTCGCCACGCCGGTTGTCATGCCGTACTGCGTGCTGATTTGTCTGATCGGCATCATTACCTCTCTGCTGAATTCTCTCCGGAGTTTTGTGCTTCCGGCACTGGCGAGTCTCCTTTTGAACGCCTGCCTGATTGCTGCGCTTGCATTGGGCGCGGCGGGGTTCTGCCGGGGAAGCTCCGTTGAGTTTCTGCGCATGCTCGGAATCTCCGTGCTGATTTCAGGGGCGTTGGAGCTGGTGGTGCTTGGAGGTCTGTTGAAAAAGTTCGGAATGGTTCCGGAGTTTTCAAAAAGAAGCATTCTCAACTTTTCCGCGATCTGTGAAATTCTGAAACTGGCGCTTCCCGGACTGATCGGCATGTCCGCTCTCCAGGTCAGCGTTCTCTGCGACCGCGCGATCGCCATGTCCATCGACAACAACGCGGCGGCGGCCCTTACCTACAGCGACCGTCTGATTTATCTGCCGATCGGAATTTTCGCCGTTGCGTTCGGCACGGTTTCTCTTTCCGTCATGTCCGAAGCCGCGGCCGCTAAAAAACTGAAATCCATGCTGATGATGCTGTTCAGCTCGATGCGCCAGCTGCTGTTCATCACCATTCCGCTGGCGGTCTACATGCTTTTTTTCGGACGCAATCTCCTTGACATACTGTTCCGGCGCGGCGCGTTTGACGAAACGGCGCTGAACGCCTCCGCGTATGCGCTTTTCTGGTATGCGTTCGGCATTCCGGCGTATGCGGCGACGAAAGTGACTGTTTCGGGTTTCTATTCGCGCAAACAGATGAAAACGCCCGTTTATGTTTCCATCGTCTGCATTGTGCTGAACGTCATTCTGAGTCTTTCGCTCATGCATCCGATGCGGCAGGGCGGAATTGCTCTTGCGACGGCTGTGACGGCGTATCTGAACAATTTCATTCTGCTTTACATTCTGCGGCGCGACCTCGGGCGCATGCCGTTGAAGAGCGCTGCTTATCTGTTCGTGCGGACCGCCGCTGTTTCCGCAATCGCCGGGTTCGCGGCCTGGTTTGCGTACCGCGGATTCTGCGGAATCGCGCTGCTGGAACGGATTCCGAAACATGGCGGCGCGTGGTTCCTGGCGACCTGTGTGTTCGGCGCGGTGTTTGCGCTTCTCGCATTTCTGTTCCGCATCCGGGAGGCAACGGCCGTGGTTCATGCGCTGAAACGGAAGTTTTTGAAGCGTTCTTGAAAAACGCCGTTTTCATATTATATTAGCATCGTCTAGAAGAAGGAGTACCTGCCATGGATTTTTATGATGTCATCCGCGCTCGCAGAAGCGTTCGTTCCTATCAGTCGACTCCGGTGCCGCAGAGTGCAGTCGAGCATATCGCGGAGGCCGTGAATCTTGCCCCTACCGCCTGCAACCGCCAGCCGTTCCGCGTTCTGTTTGTGACCGATCCGGCGAAACGGGCGGCTCTCTGCGACTCGAACAGATTCGCGTGGCTCGCGGATGCTCCCGCCATTGCGGTGGTCGTCGGCAACTCCGCCGCCGCGTGGAAACGCCTTGAGGGAGATTCGATTGTGGATGTCGACTGTGCCATTATCATGGAGCATCTTATTCTCGCCGCGACGGCGGAAGGGCTCGGAACCTGCTGGATTTGCGCGTTCCAGCGCGATATCGCAAATGCCGCACTGAATTTGCCCGAGGGCGAGAGCGCGGTTGCCATGACACCGGTCGGTTATGCCGCGGACGGTTTCAAGCCTGTTCCGCTGACCCGCAAGCCGCTGGCGCAAGTTTTTGAGGTGATCTGATGCCGGAAATCGAAATTCTGGAAAACGGCGGCTTCCGGTCCGCCGGGAAAAACTGGTCCGCTGAATTTGATCTGCCGTCTCCAGGCCTCTTTACGTTCAAACTTGGAAAGAATCTGGAATTCGTCTCCCGTTACGCAGAGCTCGACGGGCTGGAAGAAGCAACTGCGCTTCACGGCCGCCGCAAAGTCCACCTTTCCAACGACGAAGAGGAAGCGCAGCTTGAAACAGTATGCACGATTCCGTTCGGAGCGGAGCCTTCGATCAACCGCAAGTTCCGTCTGCTGGAAGGGTTTCTGAGCGTGACAACCGACTTCATCATCCGTTCATCCTTCCGCGTGCAGAATATTTCCGCGGGCGGTTTCGAACTGAACGGGGAATTCGCCCGTTTCGCTCTGCTCGATGCACCCGTCTCCGGCGTGACGTTCGCCCGGATCGACTGGCGGGACGCCGCATCCGTGGAGTCCGGGACGGTTCTGTATGATTCCGCTCGGCCTCCCGCCGCTCTGCTGATCGAGACGATGGAAGGAGCTGTTCTGGAAATCGCGGTCGGAGAGGACTACTGGCGCTGGAGTGCGTCGCAGCCGGATGCCTCCTCAAGTTATCGCCTTGCGCGTACTGCGTCGGGGATCGAAGCGGAGTGGGGCTTGTATCAGTATCATCCGCAGCCGGAGGTTGAGGTTCCGTTCGGACGCAACCGCCGCATGAGCTGGTATCTTGCGTGGCGCGGCAAAGCCGTCCGCGGACCGGAAGCCGCTTTTACGGATGTTTTCGATATGGCGGCGTTCGACTGGAATGCGAATCAGCTTGCCGTCGGACCCGATGGAGCCACGGTTCCGGGCGTTCCCTGTTTTGCTTCGGCGGGCGTAATCAACGCCATGAAAAAATGGGTTCGCCGGCATCTTGCCGAGGCGGAGGAAGGCGATATTTTTGCCGTGACGAATGTCCGTCCGGTCTGCTGCTGTTCCGCCGCGCATCAGGACCGCGCCAAGCAGAAGATCCTGCCGCACCTGACGAACTACGCGGTCAACGATTTCAAACGCTGGGCGAACAAACAGCTTTCACAGAAGGGCGCGAAGCTGGTGATCGTTCCGGCGGAAGGCGTTCTCATTCCGTCGATCTGAGATTCTTCAGAAGAAGCCGGAGTTCCTGAAAAGAGACGAACTCCGGCCGTTTTTCATTTCGGTTTTCTGACTCCGCGATGCGCTTTTGCTTCAAGCGGATTCTCCGGCCAGTCGTGCTTGGGATAGCGTCCGCGCAGGTCCTTGCGCACGAGAAAATAGCTTTCCGTCCAGAAATGGCGCAGATCGGAGGTCGTCTGAACCGGCCGCATTGCGGGCGAGAGCATGCGGATTGTGACCGGAACCCGTCCGTCAACCACATGCGGCGTATCGAGCATTCCGAACATTTCCTGAAGGCGGACTTCCATGACCGGAACTCCATCCGGCGAAGAGTAATCAATGCGGATCATGGAGCCGCTCGGGACTCCGATGCGTTCCGGCGCCAGACGCGCCAGCTCCGTTTTCTGGCGATGCGTCAGCAGGGAACTCAGTGCGGTGTGAAGGTCAATTTTCCGGATCTGTGCAAGGCCCGCCGCTCCGGAAGCAAACGGTGCGAGCCACTCTTCCAATGAATTCAAAACGCCCGAATCGGAAAAATCGGGCCATGCATCCGGCTGATGCCGGCGGACGAATTCCACGCGTTCCCGCAGAGCCTGTGTCGCTTTTTCAAACGGGAGAACGCCGATTCCCTCCGTCCGGATTCCATCGAGGAGCGCGGCGAGAATTTTTTCCGGCGGGACTTTGTTCAAAGCGGGGCGCGAATCCGCCACCAGCGAACCGATCCGCACGCGTCGTTCCGCTTCAACCGCTTTGCGGTCCGGATTCCAATGCACACAAAAATCTTCGGAAATGAGTTCGGGAAGAAACTCCTTGATGTCGGCGAACGCAATCGGTGCGGCGGAAAAAATGATCTGTCTGTTTCCTTCGCCTTCCACCGACGCCAGGGCGAGGAACTCATTGGAACAGAGCGGATCGGTTTCGCGCAGTTTTGCTCCAGTGCCGTTCGAGAGCGCATAGTCGCCCGAACGCGGTGAGCGGGAGCGCGCAATCCGGTCCGGATATGCGAGCGCAATTGCGATGCCGGCGGATTCCGGATCAATCGTTTTCTCCCGGATTCCGGCGGCGGATGCGGTCTGGCGGAAGGTATCGCGCAGACGGTGCAGAATCCCCGGATCGCAGGAATATTTCCCCTCCAGTGCGCTCAGGCGAAGGCGGAGGTCTACAGTATCCGCATTGCGGAGCGGGTCGCGCTCTCCGAGGAGAGCGGCAAGAGCGCATGCCGTGCCGCCGAATCCCGCGCGTTTCGAACGGAGAACGGCGTGTCCGAGGCGGGGATGAACGGGAAGGGCGAGCATTGCGGAGCCCTCTTCCGTAATCGCTCCGGACTTGTCGAGCGCTCCGAGTTCGCGCAGAAGTTCCGTTGCCTGTGCGACTTTTGCCGCCGGCGGAACATCGAGCCACGCCATGGAGCCGATTGCATCCGGCCGCACGCCCCATTTTGCCAGCTCAAGAACGAGCGGGACAAGGTCTGTTTCGAGAATTTCGGGAGTGTTGAATGGCGCCATGCGCGCCTCTTCCTCCGCGCTCCAAAGACGGTAGCATGTTCCGGGGGCGGTTCGTCCGGCGCGTCCGCGGCGTTGATTCGCGGACGCAAGCGAGACACGGACCGTTTCCAGGCGTCCCATTCCGTTGCGCGGCGAGAATTTCGGCACGCGCATGAGTCCGCAGTCAACCACAATCCGTACGCCCTCAATCGTGAGGCTTGTTTCGGCGATGGAGGTGGAGAGGATGACTTTGCGGTGTTCCGGATCGGGTTCAATTGCGGCGTCCTGTTCCTCCTGCGGCAGATTGCCGTAAAGCGGAGCAATCCGGATTTGCGGCGGGAGCGATTCCTTCAGCAGGGCTGCAGCCCGGCGGATTTCTCCCTCGCCGGGCAGAAAAGCAAGAAGATCGCCTTCCGGATTCTGTTCCAGCGCGAGGCGGACAGTTCGCGCCAGGTCGTTTTCGACTGGCGCCCGCGGATCGCGGCGCGGAATGTGGACGGTCTGGACCGGATGGACTTTGCCTGGACTGTCGACGACGGGTGCGCCGCCGAGCAGAACGGAGACGCGTTCCGCATTGAGCGTGGCGGACATGACCAGAATGTGCAGATCTTCGCGCAGCGCCTGCTTGAGGTCAAGGCAGAGAGCCAGCGCCAAGTCCGCATGGATGCTCCGTTCGTGGAATTCATCGAAAATGACGGTGTGAACACCTGAGAGTTCCGGATCGTCCTGAATCAGCCGCGTGAGAATGCCTTCGGTCAGCACCTCTATTCTGGTTTCCGGCGAGACTTTGGAATCGAAGCGCGTGCGATAGCCGACAAGCCCTCCGAGCGGGGTGTTCATCAGCGCGGCGATGCGTTTCGCCGATGCGCGCGCGGCGAGACGGCGCGGCTCAAGCATGAGAATTTTTCCCGCATCCGCTCCGGATTTTTCATAAAGGAACGGCGGAACGAGGGTTGTTTTTCCCGCTCCTGGCGCGGCGCAGAGAACCGCCGATCCGTGAGAATGCAAGGCTTCCGCGAGCTGCGGAAGGACCGATTTTACGGGAAGCTCGATCAAAGGTTGACCATCTTTTCAGGCTTGACAATCTTGTCGAATTCCTCTGCGGAGAGAAAGCCGAGTTCAACGCATGCTTCCTTGAGGGTCTGCCCGCTGTGATGCGCGTGTTTTGCGATTTTCGCGGCGTTGTCGTATCCGATTGCCGGGCTGAGCGCGGTTACGAGCATGAGCGATTTGCCGACGAGTTCCGCGATGCGGGCGGTATTCGCCTTGAGCCCCTTGAGTGCGTATTCGGTAAAGCCGTGCGTCGCATCGGCAAGGATGCGGATTTCTTCGAGCAGGTCGAAAATCATCATGGGCTTGAAAACGTTGAGTTCAAAGTTGCCTTGAGTTCCGGCAAAGGAGACCGCCGCATCAAGCCCGACGATCTGGGTGCAGACCATGGTCATGGCTTCGCACTGGGTCGGATTGACTTTGCCGGGCATGATGGAGGAACCCGGTTCGTTTTCGGGCAGAATGAGTTCGCCGAATCCGCAGCGGGGGCCGCATGCGAGCCAGCGGATGTCGTTTGCGATTTTCATCATTGCGCAGGCGCACGTTTTGACTGCGGAAGAGGCTGCGACAATTGCATCGTGCGCGGCGAGCACGGCGAATTTGTTCGGCGCCGTCACGAAGGGGAGCCCGGTCTGAGCGGCGATTTTTTCCGCCGATTTTTCCGCGAATCCTTTCGGAGCGTTGAGTCCTGTTCCGACGGCGGTTCCGCCGAGCGCGAGTTCATAGAGTTCGGGGAGCGTCGCCTCGATGCGTTTGACTGCGAATTCGAGCTGGGCAACGTATCCGGAGAATTCCTGCCCGAGAGTCAGCGGAACGGCGTCCTGAAGATGAGTGCGTCCGATTTTCACGATCGGCATGAATTCATCGCGTTTGACTTTGAGTTCTTCAAGGAACGTTTTGAGGGCGGGAAGAAGTTTGCGGACGATCATTTCCGCCGCGGCGATGTGCATAGCCGCGGGGAAGGTGTCGTTCGAGGACTGCGACATATTGACGTGATCGTTCGGATGAACGGGCTTTTTTGTGCCTTTTTCGCCGCCGAGCAGTTCGTTTGCACGGTTGGAGATCACCTCGTTGACGTTCATATTGCTCTGTGTTCCGCTTCCGGTCATCCAGACTTTGAGGGGGAATTGAGCGTCGTAATCGCCGTTGAGGATTTCATCGCATGCGCCGAGAATAGCGGAGCAGAGCTCTTTTGAGAGGAGTCCAAGTTCAAAATTGGTTTCCGCCGAAGCTTTTTTGACGAGAACGAGTCCGCGGATGACCTCAAGCGGAATGAGGTCGTTTCCGATATTGAAATGGAGGAGGGAACGCTGTGTCTGAGCTCCCCAGTACTTGTCTGCCGGAACCTCAACGGTTCCCATGCTGTCGCTTTCCAGTCTGAACATATTGAAATCCTCTCAGTTGATTTGATTGGGTAATATACTCCCGAATCAGCCGTGATACAAGACGGATTGTTCAGTTTTCCGGCAAACGGTGAAATTCCGGAGTTTCCGGACCGTAATGGAAGGTGAGGCGGTCGGTCGTTTTCCCCCATTTGACGGTGATCGTGACGGAGTCGGCCGCGTAAGAGGATTCGATTTCCGGTTCGGGAACTCCGGGACGCAAGGGAAGCAGAACCGCGGCGAAAACCGGATTCACCGCGGTTACGGCTGCGGTGAACCGTCCGAGCAGTTCCGGCTGCATCTGGTTCGGCGGCATGTAGAAATCCTTCGAGGTGACAAGCCCCGTTTTATCGCAGAGAATTTTTACAGCGCACCGGTTCGGCTCCTTCTCCGAAGACGGGGTTTCGGTCAGTCCCTGATTTACGAGTTTCAGTTCCCTGACATCATTTCCCCAGAACATATCGGTTTTGCGGTCGGCGCGGATCGGAGCAAGAAAGAGACGGCGGATTGCGGCGTCCGGTTCGCGTCCGAGAATCTCAAACGTGTGTTCACCTGCGGCGAGATTGAACTCAATATCTGCACGGCGGGACGGGATGGTCAGCGCCGGTTTTCTGTCGGTCAGACGGAAGAATGAAAATTCCAGACGTCCGTCGAAATCCCAGCGGATCGGTTCGGCGTCGTCGACCCGGACGTAGAAGGAATCGCTGCGCTGCGGATATTCCGGATTCAAGGCGGCCATTTCCGCCCAGAGACGGAATTTTCCCGGTTTTTTCAGTGTGATGCCGGCAACGGCCTTCCCCCGGTTGACGGCGGGCGTCTTAAGATACGGCTTGCCGTTCCGTGCGGTGAACAGTGCGCCGTCCGGACGGAGAGTCACGGCTTTGTCGGTCGGGAAGAGCATGTTCCAGGCGAAAACATGAGGTTTCCCGTCCTTGACGATCCGGTCGAAGACGACTGCGTAAGCGGGAACGTTTCCCGAGGGGCGGGCGAAGAGGACCTGGCGGACGGCGGACTGAACCTGCGCTCCACGAGCGCCTCGGAAGGAACCGTTGTAAGCAGCCGTCATATTGGCGCGTAGAGCTCCGAAACGCCTGTTGTCGATGAAGCCGGAGCTGAATGTGTTTTCCTTTCGGAAGTCAACCCCCTGAACTTGACTGAGACCGTCGATGGAGACAAGACTGTGGGCGAACCCGAGTCCGCGGCTGTCTTCTTTGTTCGACCAGTCGTTGGCATAACCGCCGTCGATCGCCCATTTGTCGCCGAATGCGTAAAGACAGAAGTGTCCCTTGTCGGCATGACGGTGCGTGTTCAGTTCTCCCGAGGGCGTGTAGGTGAAAGGGCCGCATTCGATGGAGAAGAGCGTGTCGTCCGCGCTCCATCCGGTCCGCCACAGGGCGAATTGGCGTTGGGGGAAGAAGACTCCGGCGGGGTAATCGGCAAAGTTGATTTCCGCCTTCGGCAGATGACGGGCGAACAATGCCGTGAGAGGGAAATCGCCGTTGTGTCTTCCGTGTTTCCAGAGCCATGCGGCGGCGGGATCCCGGAGACCGGCGGCGAGCATCAGAGCGGCGCAATCGGGTTTGCGGTAATCGGAATCGTTGCGGAAATCCATGAACATGGTTCCGGGGATCAGTTTCTGAATCATCATGGCGGGCAGTTTTTGAATTTTCGGGAGGCGGAACAGGTCTTCGCCGCCCCGGTCGCGGAGAATCCACGCCATGAGGAAAACGCGATCGCCACCGTAACTGAGGTAGTGGGGCCCCTCGAGAAAACCGCCCTTTTCGTCGATGGAAGCGTCAAGCCAGCGTTTGACAATCCGGAGCGATTCGGCGAGCCGTCCGGCGTTGCCCGGATATTCCGGGAGCAGAGCCGCGAACATGGCGCAGGGACCTATGGCCAACCCGTTCCAGTTGTGAACTTTGTAGTAGAACACCTTCGGGTTTTCCGCTTCTTCAAGGAAAAGATCAATGTATCCCGCTCCGCAGCGGGCCAGTTCGTTTTTCTCCTGCGGCGTCATGACGTTTTCAAAGAGCCATGCGCCGAGAGCCATGGCGTACATGATGTGTCCGCGTCCGCCGAATTGGGAAAGCCTGATCTCCTTGCGTTCCGCCGGAAATTCACGGCAGAAAGCGAGGAGAGCGTCGATGCCGCGCCGGGCGTATTTCGCATTTCCGGTCAGTCTCCATGCGTATCCGAGAGTGGAAACCTCCCGGATCAGCGGCATTCCGTAAAGCCGGCCCGATACCCCGGGGTGGAATTTTCCGGCCACGGCGGTTTTTATTTTGCAGGGCGTCTCCGTCAGGCGGTCGGCATCCCGCAGCAGGTGTTTGCCACGGGGCGTGTTCAGAATTTGCTGAGTTTCGGAGGAAGAAAGGGCCAGCAGAGTGTCTGCGGCCGGAAGAAGCACCGCACAGAATATCAGCAGAAGAATCAGTGATTTTTTCATAAGGTTTTTCCGTTTCAATTTTGATCCCATACGGTGATTCTCGCATCATCTGCGTTGTTGTGGCGGAACGGGGACGAGTTCCATGGCTCCGCCCAGTTCGCCACGCGGATGATTCCGACATGTCCGTCGACATAGGACGCGTTGATTGTATTGAGGTGTCGTGACGCCGGAATGCCCCAGGCGGTCGGAGTCAATCCCGGCTGAGTGTTCCAGCGGTATTTGCCCTCATTCTGATAGAATCCTTCCGTGCTGCCCTTCATGGTGTCCACGAGCAGCAGTTTCGATGAGGTGTTTTTGATCTGCGTCACCTTGACTGAAAAGTTTCTGCGGAGAATTCCTTCGTGTTTCGTTCCGTAATGAGAATCCGTATAATACCAGACGGCAGTGTCGCGTGTCGGGAAAACTCCGTTTACGGCGGGGCAAATCAGAGATTTTATGGTGAAATAAGGCTTGATTGCGAGATCGGGGCTTTTTCCCATCATTCTCTGCGGCCACGGATTTGCCATTCCCTGCTCATCGAGGGGCGGAAGCAAATCGTTGAAATCGTGAATGTAGTTGTTGAATCCCATTCCCAGCTGTTTGAGATTGTTGGTGCAGGTGATGGCTCTCGCCTTGTCGCGGGCCTTGCTCAGCGCGGGCAGAAGCATACCGGCAAGGATGGCAATGATGGAAATTACCACGAGGAGCTCTACAAGCGTGAACATGCGGCGGGCGTTTGAAACATCGGTTCCGTTTTTCATGAGGGGCCTCTCTTTCTTTTTTTGTTTGTTTTCTGATTATTTAAAGCGTTCAGACGCAGCAGTCTCTGATGTCGCAACGGGTGGATTCAATGACCTGGCGGAAATCCCGGATCGTCGGCTGGAAGAATTGGGCGTCGGAATAGTATTCGTGGACGGCGAATGTGACCGCCACTCCGAGTGCGAGTCCGTGCATCCGGTGAAGACGTCCGAAGCTTCCGGAGGAGATGTGAATGAACGGGACTTTGAGGTTCTGATGAGCGAGAACCGTTCCGCGCAGGGTTTCCAGATACTCTTCCGGGGTATTTGCCCTTGTGACAATTTTGACGATGTCTGCTCCGCGTTCGGCAAAGCTCTGAAGCTGGGCCAGCACCTCTTCCGCCGTCATGAACCGGACCGGATGCGAGGAGATGAGAGCGAGCGCACCGCGCGCATGAATTTCACCGATCAGTTTTTTCTGTTTGGCGATTGCTTCCGGGTTGCGGGTGTTTTCATCGGGGGCGGGGGAGTAGAGATCGCCCATCACATCAATGACCGCGGCTCCGGCGTCGGCGGCCTGAAGCATCAGAGTCTGCCGCGGTTCGTCATCGCAGAGTTCCTTGAAGCAGTCGTTGCGGTAGAAGACCGCCATAGTTGGCAGCGGAGTCGCCTGAATGATGCGTTTGAGAGAATCGGTGTTTCGGAACTTCGGGTCCAGGTAGCGCAGTTCAAGCGCAACGCTGTCGGCTCCGTCCGCTTCGGCTGCGCGGTATTTGCAGATGACTTCATCCTCTGTCGCCGCGCCGAGGATTGCGGAGATGTGGGTGCGCCGCCCCTGATGGAAAAACGGTTTCGGCATAAATCCTCCTGTGTTTTATCAGATGTTTCGTGTTCCGCAGGCGCGTCCGCAGTCCATGAGATGCGAAGAACCTGTGATGGAACGGGCATTGTCCGAACAAAGAAAGCGGATGAATCCGGTCAGTTCGGCCGGCTCGGCCGCGCGTCCCTGAAGCGTTGTCATTCGCGCCATTTCCGGACGGGTCAGAACGGGTCCCGGAATAACGCAGACGCAGCGGATGTTGTACGGTGCGCCGATGATTGCGAGCGACTTGGTCAGCCCTTCCATTCCGGCTTTTGCCGCGCTGTATTCGACGGCCGGGGAGCCCGTTACGCCGGAGATGGAACCGATGTTGACGAGCACGCCGCCGTTGTGTTTCATCATGCAGGGGAAGACTGCGCGGTCGAAATAGAGAGCGCCGCGCAGATTGACGTCGATTCCGAAATCAAGCAGTTCCGGTTTCCGTTCCCAGAATGGCGAGGCGTCTTTGAGGACGCGTCCCGGAGCGCCTCCGGCGAAGTTGATCAGAATGTCGATGCCGCCGAACTCCTTTTCCGCGAGAGCGGCGGCCGCGCAGACGGAATTGAAGTCGAGGACATCCGCTCGGCACGGAACGACGCGTCCCGGAAGATTTGCGCATTCGGCGGCAAGCTCCCGGACCGCATCGCAGTTGACGTCGCAGGCCAGAACGTTTCCGCCGTCGGCCGCGAATTCCCGGGTGATCAGGTTTCCCATTCCAAGAGCGGCTCCGGACACGATGATACTTTTTTTATTGAACGTTTCCATGATGAAAAATTCTCCTTTGGCATAATATAATGGTATTCGTGCGGAAATGCAATAAAACAAAACCGTGAGATTATTGCACAATTCTGTTGACTTTTCAAAATTCGACGCTATCTTAATCAAGACAGAAAAAGGAGTTGCCGCCATGAGTCTTTGTTCATTTTCCGCGCTTTCGGATCCGCTGATTGATCTGCAGATGATTTCTCACGACACCCCTTACCGCACGCCGTTCAACTGGCATACGAGCTGGCAGTTGACCGCCGCGCTGGAAGGGACGTACCGGCTGCATGCGGAAGAAAGGGAGATTCTGCTGAATCCGGGCGACTGGGTGCTTCTCTCTCCGATGGTGCGTCACGATTTCGGAAGTTCCTCCCGGAAATCGGTGGCCCTTCAGGTTTTTTTCCGCCGTTTTCCTCCGGAGCTGCTTCCGGAATTCGCCGTTCGCTTCAATTATAAACAAAAACTCTGCCGGACGGGACGCGTTGAGGGGGAAAAACTTTGTGCGTTTGCCGCGGAACTGAAAAAACTTATAGAGGAGGATTCTTTCTGCAAGCGTTCGCAGGCAACGGTGTTCGGGTTGAATTTCATTGTAGCGCTGCTCGCGGATTTGCCGCGCGAGCCACTGCCCTCCACGCCGCTCCGAACGGAGCTGAAACGGGTTTTGGAGTTGATGGAAGAGCATTTCAGCGAGCCGATCGGGATTGCGGATTTCGCTGAAGCCGCGGGGCTTTCGGAAAGTCGTTTCGCTCAGCTTTTCCGCCGTCAGTTCGGCGTTTCCCCGATGGCGTTTTTCAATCGCATCCGCCTTGGATTCGCAGAAAAAATGCTGCTGGAACAGCGGACGATAGAGGAGACTGCGGCTGCGTGCGGTTTTGCTTCGGCTCAATATTTCTGCAGGTTCTTCCGCAAATCGACCGGCGTCACGCCGGGAACTTACCGCAACGAATTGATGTGAAAAATGAAAAAACGGAAAGGAGCGGAGCGACCGCAGGAAGCGCGGCCGCCGCGCCGCGCTTCCGCAGAGGGGGCAACCGGGATCAGTACTTGCTGTCCGCGTAATCGACCCAGCCGCCGGCCTTGACGAGCTCAAAGTCGAAATCACCGACTGTGAACGGATAGACTTTGGAGGTCCTGCCGTTGGAGATGGTGAAGGTTTTCTTGTCCGTATCGGTTTCGCAGGTGGCTTCCGTGCCGGCGAAGGTGGCGAAAATATCGTCGATGTCCGCTTTCGGCAGGGAGATTGCCATCAGCCCGCAGTTGAACATGTTCTGGCGGAAGATGCGGGCGAAGTTTTCGGCAATGACAAGGTTGATGTTGTTGTATTCCAGCACCCAGGGGGCGTGTTCGCGGGAGGAGCCGCAGCCGAAATTGGCGCGCGTGATGACGACGCTCTTGCCGGCGATGTCCTTTTTCGGGTCGAAGCCGGGGATGTTGAGGTCTTCAAGACAGTAGGGCTTGAGGGCTTCTTTGGTCAGCTCCGTCAGATATTTGGCGGGGATGATCTCATCGGTATTGATGTCGGAACGGTCGAGAAACAGAATTTTTCCGCTGAAGTTTTTCATTTTGTCAGATTCCTTTTTTCAGCCCTTATAGAGCGGAGAGTTGGTGATGACTCCGGCGATGGCGGTTGCGGCGGCGGTTGCGGGGCTCATCAGGTGAACCATGCCGCCTTTGCCCATGCGTCCGTTGAAGTTGCGGTTCGTGGTGGAGGCGCAGCTTTCGCCCTTCGCCAGAACGCCGTTGCTCATGCCGAGGCACGCGCCGCAGGTCGGGTTGGTGACGCAGAAGCCGGCGTCCATGAAGATCTGGATCAGCCCTTCCGCGAGCGCCTGACGGTAGATTTTCGGGGTCGCGGGGGAGACGATTGCGCGGAGATTCGGGCTGATGGTTTTGCCTTTCAGCACGGACGCCGCGATGCGCAGGTCTTCAATTCGGCCGTTGGTGCAGGAGCCGATATAGACCTGGTCGATCTTCGTTCCGGTCATTTCGCGGACGGTGCGGACCTGGTCGGGTTTGTAGTTGACCGTGACAACCGGCTCAAGCTTCGTCGCGTCGATTTCCAGAACTTTCGCATAAACCGCATCGGCGTCCGGACGCCATTTGGAGTATTCGGCGAGAGCCGCTTCTTTGGAAGCGAACTCGTCCTTGATGAAATCCCAGAGGTAATCAACCGTGACCTGATCGGGATAGCAGATGCCGCAGGTTCCGCCGGCTTCGATCGCCATATTGCAGAGAGTCATGCGGGATTCCATGCTCATGGAGTCGATGACCGGACCGGCGAATTCGATGACCTTGTCGGTCGCGCCGTTGACGGTGAGTTCCTTGATGACGGTGAGGATCAGGTCTTTTGCGTAGACTCCTTCGGGGAGCGCACCTGTGACATTGACCTTGATGGTTTCGGGCGTGCGCATGGTGCAGACGCCTTTCAGAATGCCGACTTCAAGGTCGGTGGTTCCGACGCCGGCGGCGAATGCTCCGAACGCGCCGTGCGTGCAGGTATGGGAGTCGCCCATGATGACGGTGAAACCGGGGCGGACGAATCCTTTTTCCGGGAAGATCGCGTGGCATACGCCGTTGTGTCCGATGTCAAAGAAATCTTTGATGTCCTGTCTGCGCGCCCAGTCGCGCATGGTTTTGCCCTGTTCGGCGGTTTTGGAATCCTTGGCGGGGGTGACGTGGTCGATGACTGCTTTGATTTTCGTCTTGTCGAACACGCGGTCTTTGCCGCGGGCGACGAGGTCGTTGATTGCAATCGGGGTTGTGATCTCGTGGCAGAACACGCGGTCGAGACTCAGGACATTGACTCCCTCGGTCGGGGTGTCGATGCGGTGTGCATCGAAAATCTTCTGTGCAACAGTTTTGCCCATTGTTTGCTCCTTTTTAGGTTCTATGGCTTTCATCGGTTATTATAGCACAAAAAGAGGAAAATTCAATATTTTTTATAAAATTAATTATAATAAATGAAAAAGCGTGCTATATTACCGGAAATGAACAGGAGGCGAGGGTATGACAGAGAATCAGATCGGTAAAAAGATTAATCAGTTTCGCAAGGAAAAGGGGCTGACCATCAAGGATTTTTCGGAAATGAGCGGAATCAGCACGGCGCTGGTGAGTCAGCTGGAGCGCGGAATCGGCAATCCGACGCTGAGCGTGCTGCGGCAGATCTGCCTGACGCTGGAGACCTCCATGTCGTCGCTCTTCTTTGAGGAGATCGACAATGCGTCGCTGATCTGCCGGGCTTCCGGACGCGAGCGCATTCACAATCCGAACGAGAAAAATTCGGTCTACTACAATCTCACGCCGGGACCGCTGAAATCAAACGTCGGTCTGCTGCTGATGTCACTGAATCCGCACAGTGAAACGAACGAGGGCTTTTCCCAGCATTTCGAGGAGGAAATCGCCTATCTGGTCGAAGGCGACGCCTCCATTGTGTTCGAGGACGAGGAGTTTCTCCTGCATCAGGGCGACACGGTCCGCATTCTGCCTTCCCGCAAGCACAAAATGCGGAATGATTCCGCGAAGCCCGTGCAGGTGCTGTTCATCAAATCAAAAGTGAACTGCTGAGTTTCAGATCCACCATTCCGGAGCGAGGTGCGCGAGAGAGACGATGCGCTCTTTTTCGTAATCCAGCATGATTTCAACCTGCTGACAGGCATCGGGCATCATCTGAACCATGAGTTCGCGGCAGGCTCCGCAGGGGGCTCCGGTTTTGCCGTCGGGCATGAGTGCGAGGACCTTCCGGATTTCCGATTCCCCGTTGGTGATCATATTGAAAATAGCATTGCGTTCCGCGCAGATCCCGAGGCTGGAACAGGTATCCACGCAGACTCCGGTATAAATTTTACCGGAGCCTGCCAGAATCGCCGCGCTGACGCAGCCGGCTTCCACGAATCTGGAAATCCGCCGGTCGTTCTGAACTGAGCGGGCGGCGTTGTACATTGTTTTCCAGACTGGATCCATTTTAAATTTTCCTTTTGGCGACTTTGTTTATCATCAGCTGAACGACCGCATAGAAGACGGGGATCAGCAGGGTTCCGACGACAACCGAGACGAGCATTCCTCCAAACACCGCGGTTCCGAGCGAGCGGCGGCTTACAGCGCCCGCTCCGGAGGCGACCACGAGCGGCCACGTGCCGAGAATGAACGAAACCGCCGTCATGAGAACTGCGCGGAAACGGAGTTTCGCCGCGTGGGCGGCGGCGTCGAGAACCGTCATTCCCTCTTCGTGTTTCTCCTTCGCGAATTCCACAATCAGAATCGCGGTTTTGCAGGCAATGCCGAACAGCAGAACGAAACCGACCTGCGTATAGATATTGTTGGTGATGGAGAGCAGGAGCAGGGAGAAGAGAGCTCCCGCAAGCGCAACCGGAACCGAAAGGAGAACCGACAGCGGAATCATCCAGCTCTCGTACTGCGAAACCAGGAAGAGATAGATGAACAGCAGGGCAAGACCGAAAATGATTCCGGTCTGTCCGGCGGAGAGACGCTCCTGATAGGACATGTCGGTCCATTCATACGTCATGCCTGTCGGGAGAACGCGGGCGGCGATCGCTTCCATTTCCGCCATGGCCTCGCCGGTGCTGACGCCCGGAGCGGGAGAACCGGTTACGGAGGCGGAAGAATACATGTTGTAGCGCGAGAGGTACTGCGGAACAAAGCGCGTACGCACCTGTGTGAACGTTCCGAGCGGAACCATCTCGCCGGAATTCGAGCGGACATGGACGGTCGGAATGTTCGAGGCGTCGCGCCGCGCTTCCGGCTTGCCCTGGATTTCAACCTTGAAGTCCTTGCCGTAAAGGTTGAAGTCGTTCAGATACCGATAACCGAAGAGCCCCTGAAGAGCGGAGTTCACTTCGGTGAGCGGAACTCCCAGTTTCAGAACCTTTTCGCGGTCGATATCCAGATAAAGCTGCGGCAGATTCGCGCGGAAAGTCGTGAACACCCCCGTGAGTTTCGGGCTCTTGTTCGCTTCCGCAATAAGCGAGTTCAGGACGGACTGCAGTTTCTGCGCATCGGTTCCCGTGCGGTCCTGAAGGACAAACGAGAATCCGCCCGTCGTTCCGACACCGGGAACCGGAGGAAGCGCGAACGGAAGAACGGAACCGTCCGGAATCCGCGAGAGTTTCGCGTATGCTCTGCGCAGAACGGAGAACTGGTCTTCACCCTTGCCCTGACGCTCCGCCCAGGGTTTCAGCATGACGACTGCGAAGCCGCAGTTCGAGGCCTGAACACCGGTGATGATGTTGTAGCCGGCAATGGAGAAGATGTCGCGCACCTCTTTTTCATTTGCAAGGAGCTGGCGCACTTTCTCGCCCGTGTCGATCGTGCGGTCGAGCGAGGCGCCGTCCGGCAGCTGAATGTTGACGAAGAAGGCGCCCTGGTCTTCATCCGGCACGAATCCGGTCGGCACGAGCCCGTAGAACCAGCCGAGCGAACAGGAGAAGAGAAGATAGAGTCCGCCGATCAGGATCGCTTTGCGGAGCAGGGAGCGGACAACCGCGAGGTACCCGGCCGTAAGCTTGTCAAATGCCGCGTCAAACCAGCGGAAGAGAATGAATTTTCTGCGCGTTCCGTTCATCGGCTTCAGCAGGAGTGCGCTGAGGGCGGGACTCAGCGTCAGCGCGTTGATCATGGAGATGAAGACGCTGATTGAGATCGTGATTCCGAACTGACGGTACATCACGCCGGTAATGCCGCTCATGAAGCAGATGGGGATGAACATGGCAAGCAGGACGGAGGTGGTGGCGATGATCGGCGAGGTCACCTGCTGCATGGACTTGATTGCGGCGTCGCGCGGGGAGAGTCCCTCCTCCTCCATCAGGCGGTTTACGTTTTCGATGACCACGATCGCATCGTCCACCACAATTCCGATTGCGAGGATCAGACCGAAGAGGGTGATGAGGTTGATTGAATATCCGAGAACGGACATTGCGGCGAAGGTTCCGACGAGCGAGACCGGAATCGCAATGGTCGGAACGAGAGTCGAGCGCCAGTCCTGGAGGAAGATGTAGGTGACGAGGACGACGAGCAGAACCGCAATGATCAGCGTTTCCACGACTTCGTCGATGGACGCCTCGATGAAGTCGGTCGTATCGTATTGAATGCCGTACTCCAGATCATCCGGGAAGACGGTCTGTTTGAGCTGGGCGAGTTTGGCTTTGCACGCTTCCGCGATGGCAAGTCCGTTCGCATCGTTGAGCTGATAGACCGCGAGCATTGCGCCGGGCTTGCCGTTGACCTGCGCGGAGCTTGCATAGTTTTCCGCGCCGAGTTCCACTTCGGCAACATTTTTGACTTTGATCTGCGAACCGTCCTCCTCTGCTCGGATGACGATTTCTCCGAATTCCGCAGGCGTGGCAAGACGTCCCTGCGTGCTGATGGAAAGACGGATCGGAACGCGTCCTTTCATCGGGGCGTCGCCGACGGACCCGGCGGAGACCTGGACATTCTGCGCTTTGATGGCGTTCGCCACGTCGTCGACCGTCAGTTTGAGCGAGGCCAGGCGGTCGGGATCAAGCCAGACGCGCATGGAGTACTTGTGTTCACCGAATTGCGAAACATCGCCGACTCCGGGAATGCGCGCGATTTCATCTTTGATGTACAGGGACATGAAGTTGCTGAGATAGAGTTCGTCATGCGTTCCCTTCGGCGAGGTGAGGGAGATGATCAGCAGCATATTTGCTGATTTTTCCTTGACGATCACACCCTGCTGCTGCACTTCCGCGGGGAGGGAGGCATTGGCCCAGTTCACCCGGTTCTGGACATTGACGGTGTTGGAATCGCCGTCCGTTCCGATGTCGAAGGTGACGTTGATGACGGCGGCGCCGTTGTCGGTTGCGGTGGAGCCCATGTAAAGCATCCGCTTGACGCCGTTGACCTGTGCTTCGATCGGCTGAATGACGGTGTCGCGCACGGTCGCCGCATCCGCGCCCGGGTAGGTTGCGGTGATCTGAATTTGCGGCGGTGAAATGTTCGGGTACTGGGCGACGGGCAGTGTTTTGATCGCAATCGCGCCGGTCAGCAGAAAGAGAATGGCGATGACGAGCGCAAAGCGCGGATGATCAATGAAGAAGCGGCTGATCATTTTACCGTCTCCGCGGTCTTCTGAAGCTGCGGGGAGACTTTCCCGCCGGGACGCGTCTTGGAGATTCCTTCGACAATCACAAGCTCTCCGGTTTTCACTCCGTCGGAGATGTAGATTGTGCCGTCGAGTTCCGCCGCTTTGATGCTGCGGCGTTCAACCGTGTTCTCCTTGCCGACGACATAAACGTAGTCGCCGCTCATGTCGGTCTGCATTGCCGCGCGCGGAACGGCGGCGGTTGTTTTCGCCTCACCGGAGCGGATGCGGATTTTGACGTACATGCCCGGAATCAGACGCTCGCGCGGATTGTCGAAAACAGCACGGATTTTGAAGGTCCCCGTCGCCTGGCTGATCTGATTGTCGAAGGAGTCAAGACGGCCTGTGAGCGGATACTTTTCTCCGTTCTGAAAACGGAGTTCCACGGGGACGGAGGAGAATTTTTTGTTTTTGACCGGTTCCGACTTCATGAGACGGAGAAGGTCGAGTTCGTTCAATTGAAAATCAACTTTGACCGGACCGGAGCGGTGAAGGGTTGCGAGCGTTCCGCTGGCAGGGGAAACAAGGTTGCCTTCGCTGTAGCGGTTGAAGCTGATGCGTCCGTCAAAAGGCGCGGTGATTTTCGTGTAGCCGAGATCGAGTTTCGCCTGCTTGAGTTTTGCTTCCGCAGCGAGAACGGCGGCGTCGCTCTGCATTTTCTGGGATTCCGCTTCATCGTATTTCCGGCGGGAAACCGCGTCTTTGGCAAGCAGGGTTTTCTGACGCTCGTAATCGCTGGTCGAGTTTTTCTGATCCGCCCGGGCTTTGAGCAGGTCTGCTTCCGCCGCGGCAACGGCGGCTTCGTACTTCTCCGGTTCAATCTGAAAGAGAAGCTGTCCTTTTTTGACCAGTTCGCCGTCTTTGAAATTGCGTTTCAGCAAAAAGCCCTCCACGCGGGCGACAAGGTCGACGGAGTCGAATGCCATGACATTGCTGATGGAGGGCATGTATTCGACATAGTCCGCTTCCGCCGCCGGGATGACGACAACGCCGGGAACGACGGGAGCGGGAGCGGCTTTCTCTTTGCAGGCGGAGGTGGAAAAAAGCACCCCCGCGGTCAAAACTGTGAACATCAGAGATGCTTTTTTCATCTGGAAAACTCCTTGCTTAGAAGTTGTGGACGACGAGGCCGTCGCGAAGTTTCGGTTCGAACCAGGTGGATTTCGGCGGCATGATTGCGCCGGCGTCCGCAATATCCATAAGCTGATCAAGCGTTGTCGGATACATGGAGAACGCAACGGCGGCTTTGCCGGAGTCAACGAGTCTGACGAGCTCTTCGGTCCCGCGGATTCCGCCGACGAAGTCGATGCGTTTGCTGGTTCTCGGATCATCGATGCCGAGGATCGGGGCGAGAAGATTGTCCTGAAGGATGCTGACGTCGAGCTTTTCGATGACGCCGAGCCTGGCGGTGTCGAACTTCGGAGTGAGTTTGTACCATTCCTTGTCGAGATACATGCAGACTTCTTCGCTCCTGGAGGGTTCCCGGGCGGCAGTCTTTTCAATATTGAATTTTTCGCCGGCTTTTGCGAGGAATGCGGCTTTGTCGAGCCCGTTCAGGTCTTTGACCACGCGGTTGTACGCGAGGATGCGGAGCTGATCGGCGGGGAATGCGACGGCGAGGAAGAAGTTGTAATCCTCTTTGCCGGTGTGGTGCGGGTTCGCCGCTTTGCAGGTCACGCCCGAACGGGAGGCGGAAGCGGCGCGGTGGTGTCCGTCCGCGATATAGAAGCAGGGAACTTCGTCCTTGAAAATTCTGGAGAGCTTTTCGGTGCGTTCTGGACCGGCTTTCCAGAGCTTGTGTTCGATCCCGTCGGGAGCGACGAAGGAGTAATACGGCGTTTCGGCGGTGATTTCCGCGACGATGGCGTCGACGTTTTTGTTGTCGCGGTAGGTGAGGAACACGGGTCCCGTATGGGAGCGGAGTTCCATCACATGACGGGCGCGGTCGTCCTCCTTGTCCTTGCGTGTCTTTTCGTGTTTCTTGATGACGTTTGTGTTGTAGTCTTCAACGGAAGCTGCGCCGGCGATGCCGATCTGAGTGCGTCCGTTCATTTTTAGGGAGTAGACATACAGGTTTGCGGCGGGGTCCTCGGAGAGCGGGGCTTCGGCGATGAGGCGTCTGAAGTTCGCGACGGCTTTCGCGTAAACCGGATCGCTGTGGAGGTCGATGCCGGGTTCCATTTCGATTTCGGGACGCGACACGCGGAGGAAGGAGAGCGGGTTGCCTTTGGCGAGCTCCGCCGCCTCTTCGCTGTTTACGACGTCGTAAGGAACCGCCGCGACCTGTGCGACTTTATCCTGCGGGGGCATCATTCCGTGAAATCCGTTGAAAATAGCCATGATGTTTGTCTGCTCCTCAGTTTTTAATTGCAGTATCCCGTATTATATCATTAAAATGCGATTTATTCAAGAGAAAGAGATTGAAAATTTTAAAATCTGCTTTATATTGTCGTTCTGATATTTTTTCAATTTCAAGGAGGCAATTATGTATCTCGGCAGAATCGTCGCGGCCGGCATGACCGCGAAAGGCAACCCGGTCGCGGCTTACCGCGTCTCTTCCCGTTCGTTCCCGAACCGTACCGCGAACCTGGTCGGCGAGACGATTTCCATCATTCCGCGCAAAGGCTTCGAGTCGGATCTTTCCAAGAACCCCTACATCGCCTACAACTGCGTCCGTCTGAGCGGAAAAACCGCCGTTGCGACCAACGGTTCCCATACGGATCCGATCATCGAGAAGATCATGGCCGGCATGAATCTGCGCGACGCCTTCACGCTTTCCCTTCTTGCCATGGACTATGAGCATGACACGCTCGACACCCCGCGTATCGCCGCCGCCGTCAACGCGGAAACGAATCAGGGCGCACTCGGAATCGTCCGCCGGGACGCCGTTCTCGTCCAGGTGTTTGATCTCGTTCCCGGAAAGCTCTTCTATCTTTCCACTTACGGCAAGAACGCTCCTTCGCTGGAACAGTTCGACGGCGAATTCGACGCCATGTGCGGCGACTGCGCCTGCAACTATGTGATCGGTCAGGGCGTGTTCGCCGACTTTGAAAATCCTGTCTGCTCCGCCGCAGCGGTCTGGACGGGAGAAGGCTATCATCTCGCAGTCAAGGACGCGTAACACAGAATGGGATCGCCGCTGGACAGACTGAATCCGCCCCAGCGCGAGGCAGCGACCACAATTGACGGTCCGCTTCTCGTGCTTGCCGGGGCGGGAACGGGGAAAACAAGTGTCATCACAAGCCGCATCGCTTACATGATTGAAAGCGGTGTCGCCCCGTCGTCTATTCTCGGCGTGACCTTCACCAACAAGGCGGCGCGCGAAATGAGGGAGCGTCTGAACAAGATCGTCCCCGTCGCCGCCGCCCGCAAAGTCACACTAGGAACCTTCCATTCGTTCTGTTCCCGCGTGCTCCGGCGCGACATTCATCTTGCCGGGAACTTCAATTCCAACTTCAGCATCGCCGACGACAGCGACCAGAAGAGCATTTTGCGTCAGGCCGCCGCCGAGCTCGGCTACTCGAAGGACGACGCGCCCACCGACGAGGCCGCCATATTCATCTCCCATGCGAAGAACCGGATGTTCGACCCCGAGGAGGCGTTTCAGGACGCCAGGCTCAACCGTCCTTCCGATATCCCGCTTGCGGAGATTTACGAGCGTTACCAGAAACTGCTCGAACTCCAGAACGTCGTTGATTTCGACGACATGCTTCTGCTGACGCTCCGCATTTTTGAAAATCATCCGGATACGCTCGATTACTACCGAGACGTTTTCCGGTATCTGCTCGTGGACGAGTATCAGGATACGAACGCCGCGCAGTTCCGCATTCTCCAGCTTCTTGCGGGCGACCGCATGAACATCTGCGTCGTCGGCGACGACGACCAGAGCATTTACGCGTGGCGCGGCGCGGATGTATCCAACATTCTCGATTTTCCGAAACTCTTTCCCGGAGCGAAGAAAATCAAACTGGAGCAGAACTACCGCTCCACAAACAAAATTCTCGACGCCGCAAACGCCGTTATCGCGAAAAACGACAGCCGCTACGAAAAGAACCTCTGGTCCGCGAAAGGCGACGGAGAAAACATCCGCGTCGTCCGGGCGAAGGACGGGGAGGCGGAGGCGCTGTTCGTGGTCAACACCATCCGCAACCTCGTGGCGCGCGGCGACTACGATTACCGCGACTGTGCGATTCTTTACCGCTCCAATCACCTTTCGCGTACCTTTGAACAGCAGTTCCGCAAGTACGGAATCCGTCCGCACATCGTCGGCGGACAGGAGTTCTTTCAGCGGAAAGAGGTGAAAGACGCCGCGGCGTATCTGAAACTTCTGCTGAACCGCCGGGACGACCAGAGTCTGCTGCGGATCATAGGCATACCGCCGCGCGGAATCGGCGACAAGGCGGTGATCCGTCTGCGCGATCTCCAGAAAGTCGCCCCGACCATGTCGCTGTGCGAAGTCCTCGCGGATCCGTCGTATCTGACTTCCGTTTCGAAGCCGGCCGCCGCGGGAGCGAAGAATCTCACGGAGGCGATGTCCGCATTCCGGCATAATTTTGAAACGGCAGGTTCGCTCGCCGGATGTGTGAAGGAATACCTTGACGAGGTCGGCTATCTGCACGGGCTTCAGCGGATCTACAAAGACCGCGCGGAGGCGGAGAAGCGTCTGGAAAACGTCATGGAGTTCATCAACTACATCGGGCAGTTCGAATATTCGTTCCAGGCCGAACACCGGCGTCGCGCGACTTTGCAGGATTTCATTGAAAACTATTCGCTGATGGATGAAAACGACCGGACCGAAGAGGATGAGGATGCGGATGCACCCGTCATGTCCACGGTTCATGCATCGAAGGGGCTGGAATGGCCCTGCGTGTTCATCGTCGGCATGGAGCACAATCTTTTTCCGCATGAACGCGCAATCAAAGAGAACAGTCTCGACGAGGAACGCCGTCTGTTCTACGTCGCGATCACGCGTGCGCGGGAGCGTCTATTCATCACCTACGCGGGGGAACGCTTCAAATACCGCGAATTCGAGCGTCAGTTTCCTTCAGTTTTTCTCCAGGATCTGCCGCCGGAAATCGTCGACCGCGACGTTCCGGAAAACTTCAATTACGAAGCGAGCGACGAGACGAAAATCAAGGCTTACGAAAAAATCTTCGAACTTCTGGACGAAGAACCCGAAGATGAATACGATACATGGTAAACAACAAACCAACATAAAGGAAAACAAACCATGAACTTCAAATCCATTTTTGCCGGCGCCGCAGCTGTTGCAGGCGCGCTCGCCCTCTTCACCGGCTGCGGTGAAAGTGCGGACAACAACACGCTCGTCCTCGCGACCGAGGCGACGTTCCCTCCGTATGAATTCCGCTCCGCCGGTCAGATCGTCGGCGTCGACATCGACATCTGTCAGGCCGTTGCGGACAAACTCGGCAAGAAACTCGACATTCAGGACACGGCGTTCGACTCCGTCATCACCCATGTGGTTACGGGCAAGGCGGATATTGCCGCATCCGGCATCACCATCACCGAGGACCGCAAGAAAAACGTCCTCTTCTCCGATCCTTACGTTTCCGCCGCTCAGCTCATCATGGTCTTGAAAGATTCGAAGATCAAGGGAGTCGACGATCTGAAGGGCAAACGTCTCGGCGCTCAGGCCGGAACGACCGGTCTTGCCTACATCCGCGAGAAGATCATCACCGAAAAGAATTCTCCGCTCGTTGCGGAATTTCCGAACGGCGGACTTGCCGTTGAGGCCATGAAGGCGGGCAAACTCGACGCGGTCGTCCTGGACGCGGGTCCGGCGAAGGCTCTTGCCGCAATGAGCAAAGGCACGGTGATCGTTCTCGACAAGCCGCTGACCACCGAGGAATATGCGGTTGCTTTCAACAAGAAGAACGTTGAACTTTGCAAGGCGTTCAACGAAGTGATTGCGGAAATGAAGAAATCCGGCGCCCTCCAGAAGAGCATCGACAAGAACGAGGCGCTTGCGCGTCAACTGAAGAAGTAAGACCGGGAGCGGCGGTTTCATGAATTCCATAACAGCCGGGCTTCAGTCGCTCTGGACGAGTTTTGCGGAAGCGTTTCAACTGAATTTCATTCAGGACAACCGCTGGGAGTATCTGAGCGGCGGTTTCATCAAGACGATTGAGATTTCGTTCTTCGCGGTTCTGCTGGGACTGCTTCTCGGGTTCACGGTCGCCGTGATCCGGGCGACCCACGACCGGACGAACCGTCTGAAGTTCCTCAACTTCCTCTGCAAAGTCTATCTGACCGTGATCCGCGGAACTCCTGCGGTCGTTCAGCTTCTCATCATCTACTTTGTGATTCTGAAGTCGTGCGACAACAAGGTCCTTGTGGCGATCATCGCATTCGGCGTGAACTCCGGCGCATACGTCGCGGAGATCATCCGCGGCGGCATCATGTCCATTGACAAAGGGCAGTTCGAGGCCGGACACTCCCTCGGGCTGACCTACTTCCAGACAATGGTCTATGTGATTCTGCCGCAGGTATTCAAAAATGTGCTGCCGGCGCTCGGCAATGAGTTCATCGTGCTGATCAAGGAGACTTCGGTTTCCGGTTACATCGCGCTTCAGGACCTCACAAAGGGCGGCGACATCATCCGTGGTCAGACCTACGATGCGTTCATGCCTCTGATGGCCGTCGCGCTGATCTATCTCGCCTGCGTGATGTTCCTCACCTGGCTGCTCGGAATTCTGGAAAGGAGATTGAAGAAAAATGAGTGATACGCCACTCTTCCATATCACAAATCTGGTGAAACAGTATCCAGCCGTCCGCGCGGTCGACAACGTCTCGCTGGATGTGAACAAGGGGGATATCGTGTTCATTCTCGGTCCCTCCGGATCGGGCAAGAGCACGCTTCTCCGCTCGCTCAATCTGCTGGAAGTCCCCACCTCCGGAGAGATTTTCTTCGAGGGGAAGCAGATCAACAAGCGCGGCGTGAAGGTCAACAAACACTGCTGCAACGTCGGCATGGTTTTCCAGCACTTCAACCTTTTCCCGCACCTGACGATTCTTCAGAACATTACGCTTGCGCCGGTCAAGACCGGCCGCATGACCAAAGCGGAAGCGGAGGCGAAGGCCGATGAACTGCTGAAGCGTATCGGGCTCCACGACAAGCGTTTCGCTTATCCGCAGCAGCTTTCCGGCGGACAGAAACAGCGTATCGCGATCGTGCGCGCGCTGGTGATGAATCCGGATGTGATTCTGTTCGACGAGCCGACTTCCGCGCTTGATCCTGAAATGGTCGGCGAAGTGCTTTCCCTGATGCGCGACCTCGCGCAGGAAGGAATGACGATGATTGTCGTAACGCACGAAATAGGTTTTGCAAAGGAGATTGCGTCGCGCGTGATCTTTATGGATCATGGACGCATTATCGAAGAAAACAATGCGGAGGAGTTCTTCAATCATCCGAAGGATGAGCGTCTGAAGGACTTCCTTTCCAAAGTTCTGTAACAGAAAGGAACGTGAAATGCTGATCGGCGGAATTATTCTCGGAGTTGTCGTCATTCTCCTGATCGTGATGTTCAACTCGCTGGTTGTGAAACGCAATGCGGTTGACAATGCATTTGCCGCGATTGATGCGCAGCTGAAAAAACGCTGCGACCTGATCCCGAACCTCGTCGCCTCCGCGAAAGCGTACATGAAACATGAGTCGGAAACTCTCACGAACATCACCGCATTGCGTGCGCAGGCGATGAAGCCGGATCTTACGCCGGAGGAAAAGATTCAGCTCGACAACAAGATTACCGGCGCAATGCGCGGGTTCATGGTTCAGATGGAGAGTTATCCTGATCTCAAGGCTTCGGACAACATCCAGATGCTGATGCGTTCTCTGAACGAAGTCGAGGAGCAGCTTTCCGCCGCGCGCCGCACCTACAATGCGGCGGTGACGGAGTTCAACAATTCCATTCAGGTTTTCCCCGCCTGCGTTTTCGCTGGAATGATGGGCTTCACGAAGAAGGAGCTTTTCTCGATTCCGGAGGCCGAACGGGCCAACCCGAATGTCGGTCAGCTCTTTAACTGAAGGAGCTGACGATGGCGGATGAAGCGTTCCGGAAATTTTACGAAACGAAACTCGCCGGCTCTCTGAATGAGATCCGGCGCATCCGCGCAGAACATGTCCGCCGGGTCAAGCGGGCAGCCTTTGTTATTCTGATCATTTTTCTGATTCTGGGTGTTCTGCTCTTTGCCGTCTCTGAAGATTTTTTCCTGCCGATCCTGCTTGGACTGGGCGGATGCGTGGTGGGCTGGTTTATCTGTCTCTTCTGCTATTTCGGCGGCGGAAAGGAAAAACAGGCATTCAAAGAGTTTGTTGTCCCGCAGATTATAAAATTTTTTGATCCGTCCCTGAAATTTCATCCGGACCGCATGATTCCTTCCAAACTTTACGACCGTTCCGGGCTTTTTTCTCAGGAGTGGGACAACTACGATGGCGAGGATTTTGTCACCGGTTTTTACAAAGGCGTCGAGGTGATGTTTTCTGAACTCAAGACAGAGTATGAGACTGAATCAACGGATGATGAAGGGAATACGACGCGGACGACGCATACGATTTTTGACGGAGTGTTTTTTGTCGCGGATTTCCATAAAGATTTCAAGCGCCGGACCTATGTTCTTCCCGATGTGGCGGAAAAATATTTCGGAGGACTGCTTGGCGGATTTTTCCAGAAATGCAATGTTTTCCAGTCCGGGAAACTGGTCAAACTGGAGAATGTGGAGTTCGAAAAAGAATTTGCAGTCTATGCGGATGATCCCGTGGAGGCTCGCTACATTCTCTCTCCGCTTCTGATGGAGCGTCTGCTGACCTTGCGCAAGCGTTTTATGTGTCCGCTTCAGATCGCATTCGTCGATTCGTGCATGTTCATCGCCATTTCAACCCCGGTTGACTTTTTCGAACTCAGTTCTCTGAGGAATTTTGATATTGCAGTAGCGGAACACTGCAAGAATGAACTGGAAATGTTTCTGAAAATCGTCGAGGAATTGAACCTTGACCGGAGAATCTGGTCTAAGCAATAGACGGAGGTCTTTGCGATGAATATGAATTCGGCTGTTCTGAATTTCTTTTTCCCGAAACTGACCCGCGCTTTCGTGCTGCGGCTGCTTTGCATCGTGCTGTTCTGTTTTGCGTTCTTTAAGTTTGTCTGCAAACCTGTATGGCTGAACGGCGGAAGCATGGAGCCGAACTATCATTCCGGTTCGTTCAATTTCTGCTGGACTCCGGTCTACTGGTTTCGCGAACCTCGGGCGGGAGACGTCGTTGCGCTCCGCTATGAAGGCGACCGCGTAATGCTGTTGAAACGCATCGTCGCGGGGGAGGGCGACACGGTGGAATTCCGGCGCGGCATTCTTCATGTCAACGGGAAAGCTCTGGAAGAGCCGTATGTGAAATTCAACGCGGGAAAATGGAATCTTCCGTCGCGCAAGGTCGCGCCGGGGAACGTCTATGTGGTCGGCGACAATCGCGGAATGCCGATCGAACAGCATAAATTCGGGCAAATCCGCAAGTCCAGAATCCAGGGGACGCTCCTCTTATGAAAAGGAAATTGTGTATTTTTTTCGTTCTTCTTGCCGCCGCCGGCATTGCCGCTTATTTCTTCTTTTTTGCGGAAAAGGAGGAATCGAAAATCAAACGCGCGTTCGGAGAGCTTTCCGCAACGGTGCGCAAGAGCGGGAACGAAGGGATGCTGGTGTCGCTGGAAAAGGCGAAGACGGCATCGAAGTTCTTTGATGAAATATGCACGCTCAAGCTCGAAAACATTCCGCAGGGAGTCGGCAGGATGTCGCGCGACAACATTGCCTCCAACACGGCGATGCTCCGCAAATATTTTGACCGGATGGATATTTCTTTTTATGACATGGAGATTTTCGTTGAGCCGGACGGAGCGGAAGCCCGGATGACTTTCACTGCCGTATTCAACGGAAGCGGTTCCGGACGGAAGGTCGAGGAGCCGCGGGAGATGGATGCGGAACTTGTAAAGAAGGGCGGGCGGTGGCTGATCCGCTCTCTCGCGTTCCGCGAAGTGATTCAGAAGTGACTCAGAGCTCTTCTTCCGATGCGCCGGTCGCATTGACTTTGGCGCATTCCGGGTCGGTTTCGTCGAGGCGTCCTTCCCAGAGATAATATTTTGTTTCGTCGCGGATGACTTTGCTGAGGGCGAAGAGCGAAATGATGTTCGGAATCGCCATCAGACCGTTCGCGATGTCGGAAATATTCCAGACGAGTTCCAGATTCAGCACAGCTCCGCCGAAGACCAGGAGGATGTACGCCGGGCGGTAGACTTGGAAGAGTCTGTTTCCTCCGAGATAGTGCACCGCCTGGCGTCCGTAGCAGAACCAGCCGATAATCGTGGTGTACGCGAAGATCACCAGAGCAATGCCGAGCACATATTCACCGATGCAGGGGATCTGGCTGAAGGCAAGACGCGGCAGTTCGATCGCCTTGAACGAAGAGAAATCTCTGCCGGGGTAGCGGTGAAGAACGGTCGAGACAATCGCCACGCCGGTGAGAGCGCAGACGCAGACCGTATCCCAGAAGGTTCCAGAGGAGGAGATCAGCGCCTGACGCACCGGGTTTGCGCTTTTCGCGCTCGCCGCGATCATCGGAGCGGAACCGAGACCGGATTCGTTGGAGAAGAGGCCGCGCGCCACGCCGTAGCGCAGGGCCATCATCAGCATGGTTCCGAAGAAGCCGCCGCCGATTGCTTTCAGACTGAATGCGCTGGTGATGATCAGTTTGAGTGCGGGAAGGAATGTCTGACAGTTGATAATGATGATTGCAAGGCAGCCGAGCACATAGAGAACGGCCATGAGCGGCACAAGGGCTCCGCAGACGCGGGAGATGAACTTGAGTCCGCCCCAGACGATTGCGGCGATCAGGATCGCCTCGAGGATTCCGGTCGCCATCGGGGGAATGTGGAAGACTTCCGCGGAGTAGCCGGAAACGGCGTTGCTCTGCACCATGCTTCCGATACCCGTGCATGCCGTCAGAGTGAAAACTGCAAAACAGACAGCAAGCGGTTTGCAGTGCATCGCGCGTTCCATGACGTACATCGGACCGCCGCGGATGAAACCGTCCTCGCCTACAAACCGGTATTTAACCGAGAGGAGAGTTTCTGCGTATTTTGTCGCGATTCCGAAAATGCCGCAGAGCCAGCACCAGAACACCGCACCGGGGCCGCCGAGGACGATCGCGGTCGCCACGCCGATGATGTTTCCGGTTCCGATCGTCGCCGCAAGCGCAATGGAGAGTGCGCCGTAGTGGGAGATTTCGCCGACAGCGTTCGGGTCCTTCTGCAGGCTCAGACGGATCGCCAGAGGAATGTGCCGCTGGATGAATTTGAGGCGGAAGGTGAGAAAGAGGTGACATCCGACGAGCAGTAACAGGAGCGGGACGCCCCAGAGAAACGAGTCGAAGGCGTTGACAAGGTCGGCAAAAGTTTTCATCATTTTTTCTTGCGTTGCTTTTTTGTTTCAGGGGGATTACATGGTGAATGCCGGACCGAGATAGAGCCGGCGCGCTTCCGGGTCGTTGATCAGGAAGTCGCTTGCGCCCTCACAGAGAATTTCCCCCTTGCACATCAAATACGCGCGGTCGACGCATGCGAGAGTTTCGCGGACATTGTGGTCGGTAATCAGAATCCCCAGATTTTTCTCTTTCAGCTGACGGATAATCTGCTGAACTTCGTACACGGAGATCGGGTCGACGCCGCTGAAGGGCTCGTCGAGCAGAATGAACGAAGGGTTGGTGACAAGAGCGCGGGTGATTTCCAGTCTGCGGCGCTCTCCGCCGGAGAGGGTCATGGCTTTCTGCTTGGCAAGATGGGTCAGAGCGAGCTCGTCGAGCAGGGCAGCGAGACGCTGTTTGCGTTCTTTGGCGGAGATGTCGAGCGTTTCGAGAATCGCCATGATATTGTCTTCCACGGAAAGTTTGCGGAAAATGGAGGGATCCTGCGCGAGGTATCCCATGCCCATCCTGGCGCGGATGTACATAGGAATCTGGGAGATGTCCACGCCTTTGAAATGGATCGTTCCGCCGTCGGGACGGATCAGTCCCATGATCATGTAGAAGCTTGTGGTTTTGCCCGCACCGTTCGGCCCGAGCAGACCGACGACTTCGCCGCTGCGGACGTTGATATTGACATTTGAGACAACGGTTCTGCCCTTGTAGGTCTTTTTCAGACCGTGGGCGTCCATCAGGAGTTCGTGTTCTTCCGCCATGATTCCGTTCCTTTATTTGCCGCCGATTTCAGTGGACTGGATCGTGGCGTTGACGACTTCGACGCGTTCGGATTCCAGATGCAGGGTGATGATTTCGCCGCGGACGCGCGATTTGCCCTTGATGACAAGCGGTTTTTCCTGGAGGGTAATGGAATCCTCCTTTACATCGTAAATCGCTTTCCCGGCGAAAGCCTTCTGCTCCTCTCCGCTGGAGAGCGGAGCTTTGCGGGTGATGACAACATCTTCAATACATTCAATGCGGGAGAGTTCCTTGCCGCCGACGGGGTTGCTTTCGTCCGTCTTTGCCGCTTTCTTCGGATCAGAGCCGTCCTTTTTTGCGTCTTCGAGAATGATGACCATTTTGCGGCAGGTGATGAGCATTTCCGGATCATCGACGAGGACATTGCCGAGGAAAGTCGCCTTGTTGTTGGCAATGTCAATGTCCATGGCGTCGGCGTTGATGGTTGTGGGGGCGTCGCCGCGTTTTCCTCCGTCGCGCTTTGCTGCGCTGCAGAGGGAGATTTGAGAATATGCGGGAATCTGCGCGGCGAGGAGCAGAACGGCGGCGAAGAGGAGGGATTTTTTCATTTTTTCTCCGTGGATTGAGTGGATTTTTTATTGGTAGCCTTCTCCCTGGCCTGGGAGCGGATAATGACTTTTACATTGCTGCGGATGTGGATGAGACGCTTGTCGAAATCGGCGTCAAATCCCTTTCCCTGCATATCCAGTTCGCGGGAGAGGAAAAGGATCTCGTCATCGCCGCGCAGGATTTTCGTGTTTTTATCATATTCCGCTTTGGGTGTCGTCATGACGGCTTCCGAGGTTTCATGTCTGCTCCAGAAGTCCTGAACGACTTTGGCGTCCGCTCCGAAGTGGTAGAGCGGCTGACCGAGAAGCTGCTTGACTTTGAAAATGTCGGTGTTTTTGCGGACGACATCAAGGATCGGGCTTTCAAGACTGACGATTGCGCCGAGGTTCTGCGCCTTTCTGCCGTACACGATATACTGAAGTTCCGTTCCGCCTTTTTTGTATTCGGGCAGGGCGAAATCCTGCATTGTCGCGGCTGTTCCGAGACTGTCCTGCGCGGCGAGCGTGCAGACGGCGGAGATGAGCGGAAGTATCAGAAATCGAAATAGCGTGCCATGAGAGAATCCCATTTGCCTTGCTCCTTCAGTAAGAGTTCGACTGCTTCGCGGACGGCGCCGTTTCCGCCGTTGTGCCGGGTGCGGAGATCCGCCACCCGGTCGAGTTCCGGAACGGCATCGCCGACGGCAACCGCGAGACCGCAGCGGCGCATGGGCTGGGCGTCCACAATGTCATCTCCGATATACATGCACTCTTCCGGAAGAAGATTCTGCTCGGCAAGCAGTTTTTCAAACCCCGCTTTCTTGTCCAGAATCCCCGTGAGGAAAAAGTCCATTTTCAATTCTTTTGCCCGGTGCTCGTTCGCAAAGGAGGCGCGTCCGGAGAGAACGCCGACCTTGAGTCCTGCGCGGCGGGCGAGAACAATGCCATGCCCATCGCGGACATGGAAGAATTTGATTTCTTCCATGGAGCCGCAGCCGTAACCGATGCGCCCGTCGGTGAGGACGCCGTCGATGTCGAGCACGATGGCTTTGATGCGGAGAGCTTTATCATGCAATGTCATGGATCTGCTTCACTTTCGCTAAGAGCGTTTTTACGTCATCGAGGCGAATGGAGTTCGGCCCGTCGGAAAGCGCCTTGTCCGGATCGGGGTGAACTTCCATGAAGATGGCGTCGATTCCGACCGCCGCCGCGGCGCGGCTGAGAGCGGGGATGAAGTGGCGCTGTCCGCCGGAGCAGGTGCCGAGCCCGCCGGGAAGCTGAACCGAATGGGTGGCGTCAAAAACGACCGGCACATTGAACTCCCGCATGGTCTGGAGTCCGCGGAAATCGACGGTGAGATTGTGGTATCCGAATGTGGTTCCGCGCTCGGAAAGCATGATTCCGGAACAATTCGCCTGTTCCAGTTTTCTGACGACTCCCGCCATGTCCTCGGGGGCGAGGAACTGTCCTTTTTTGACGTTGACGGGAAGTCCCGTCCGCGCTGCCGCGACAAGCAGATCGGTCTGACGGCAGAGAAACGCGGGAATCTGGAGGAGGTCAACGACTTCCGCGGCTTTGCGTGCCTGTTCCGGTTCGTGAATATCCGTCAGGACGGGAACGCCGATCCGTTCTTTCACCGTTTTGAGGATTTCAAGACCTTTTTCAAGTCCTGGACCGCGATAGGAGGTTATGGAAGAGCGGTTTGCTTTATCGAATGACGCTTTGAAGACATATCCGAGTTTCAGCTCACCGCAGATTTCCTTCATCTTCCCGGCGACTTCAAGGCAGAGTTCGAGTGACTCCGCAACGCACGGTCCGGCGAGAACAGCGAGCTTTCCGGCTCCGATTTCCACATCGGCAATGTTTACTGTCCGCATGAAAAATCCTTTGTTGAAAAAATTATAGACAATATCATACGGTAATATAGAACCTTTTCTGCAGAAACGCAAGGAGGTTTTTCAAAAACATGCTTGAATATTGCATAAAATACTGTATTTTAAAAGAAAATTTTCAAAAGAAGGAATGCTCTCATGAGTCTTGTTACAGAACAGGTCAACGGCTTCATGGCGAATTCTTCCTGGATCCGGAAGATGTTTGAAGCTGGAATTGAACTCAAAAAGAAATACGGAAACGACGCCGTCTGCGACTTCAGTCTGGGCAATCCGGACCTTCCGCCTCCGGCGACGGTCAAGCAGGCGCTCTTCGGAATCGCGGAACGCGCGGATCAGCCGTTCTCGCTCGGCTACATGCCGAACGCCGGTTTCGCAGACGTCCGCGAAATTGTCGCGAAGAAAATCACGGAAGAACAGAAGACCCCGATCTCCGGTTCGCATGTCGTCATGTCCTGCGGCGCGGCGGGCGGGCTCAATGCGCTGTTCCGCGCGATTCTGACGCCGGGCAGCGAGGTGATCTGTCCCTCTCCGTACTTTGTGGAATACGGTTTTTATGCGGGCAACTTCGGCGGCAAACTGGTTCCGGTTCCCTCGAAAGACTTCACTTTCGAACTGGACGTCGATGCGCTGATTGCCGCCGTGACTCCGCGGACCCGCGCGGTGATTCTGAACTCGCCCCACAATCCGACGGGGCAGATCTATTCGCGCCGCGAACTGGACGTCTTCGGTGCGCGCCTCGCGGAAGCCGCCCGCAAGAACAACACGGAAATCTGCCTGATCGCCGATGAACCGTACCGTTTCCTGAACTTCGACAACGTCGAAATCCCGTCCCTTTTCTCCGTCTATGCGAACAGCGTGGTGATTGGTTCCTACTCCAAGAATCTCTCGCTCGCGGGAGAACGTATCGGCTATGTCGCCGTGAATCCCGCGATGCCCTGCGCAGAGGAACTGATCCGCGCGGTGACGCTGACAACCCGTATTCTCGGTTATGTGAACGCGCCGACTGTTGCACAGCAGATTCTGAAATCCTGCATTGATTCGCAGGTCGATCTGAACATCTACCGTGAACGCCGTGCCGCCATGGCGAAGGTTCTGGACGATGCCGGAATTGAATACACCATGCCGCGCGGCGCGTTCTACTTCTTCCCGCGTTCCCCGCTCGCGGATGAAAGCAAGTTCATCGAAAAACTGGTTGAAGAGCGGATTCTCGCGGTTCCAGGACGCGGTTTCGGCTGTCCCGGCTACATCCGCCTTGCGTTCTGCGTGGGCAAAGAGATTATCGAGCGTTCCGCGGAAGGATTCAAGCGCGCGGTCGGAAACTGCAGATAAGCGCTTTCACCTGAAACATAAGCGCCGCCGGCACGGATTTGAATCCTGTTCCGGCGGCGCTTTTTTTGCATTCAAAACTTTATCAGACCGTCACAAGTTCGTACTCGCGCGTTCCGAGTCCGATTTTAACCGCATGGTCAAGCTGAAGTTCCCAGTTCGTTTCGGGAGAGACATCCTTGAAATGGTCATGGTGATGATCGCCGTGTTCCGCGAGGACGCTGTCCGCGAGCGGTTTCTGGCGGTTCACCGCATCCGCGCACGCCTGATCCAGGGCGACGGGATCGAACGAGGCGAACATTCCGATATTCGGGACAATCGGGGCGTCGTTTTCAGGGTGGCAGTCACAGTACGGAGAGACGTCCATCACAAGACTGATATGGAACTGCGGACGGCCGTGGACAACCGCGAGCGCGTATTCCGCCATCTTCTTGTCGAGCAGTCCCTGTTCCTGTCCCCATGACGGTTCAATGGCGTCTTTCGGACAGACTCCGATGCAGCGTCCGCAGCCGACGCACCTGTTGTGGTCGATTGACGCTTTTCCGGCGGTGAAGGTCGGGGCGCCATGCGCGCAGATTTTCGCGCAATTGTGACAGCCGACGCAGAGCTCCTGTTTGACGGTCGGTTTGCCGTCGCAGTGCTGTTCCATTTTTCCGGCGCGGGAGCCGCAGCCCATGCCGATGTTCTTGACTGCGCCGCCGAAACCGGTCATTTCGTGTCCCTTGAAATGATTCAGGGAGATGAAAATGTCGGCGTCCATGATGGCGCGTCCGATTTTCGCCTCTTTGACGTATTCTCCGTTCGGGACGGGGACGGCAACGTCATCGGTTCCCTTGAGACCGTCGCCGATGATGATGTGGCATCCGGTCGTGTAGGGCGTGAAACCGTTGCGGTAGGCAGTTTCGATATGTTCCAGCGCATGTTTGCGGGAACCGACGTAAAGGGTGTTGCAGTCGGTCAGGAACGGATGGCCTCCGAGTTTTTTCACTTCTTCCGCAACGACCCGGGCGAAGTTCGGGCGGACGAATGAGAGATTTCCCGCTTCACCGAAGTGGATTTTAATTGCGGCGAACCGGTCTTTGAAATCAATCCGTTCGATTCCGGCCTTGCGCATGAGACGCTGGAGCTTGGCGAGCAGATTGTCGCCGAACGCCTTGACACGCATGCTGGTGAAATAGACTTTCGCTTTTTCCATCTGCATTCCTCCTTGATATGAAAAAGCGCCATACCGGAACATTTCTGATCCGATATGGCGCGTGTTACACGAAAGTGTCGACTTCCTGTGCGGGATGAATTACATCATGCCGCCCATTCCGCCCATACCTCCCATTCCGCCCATTCCGCCTTCCGGCATGGCGGGCGCCTTCTTCTCTTCCGGTGCGTCGGTGATGAGGCACTCGGTGGTGAGGAGAAGTCCGGAGATGGAAGCCGCGTTCTGGAGAGCGGAGCGCGTGACCTTCTTCGGGTCGATGATGCCGGCCTTGAGCATGTCGACATATTCACCGGTCGCGATGTTGAACCCGTCGTTGTCTTTGCCCGCGAGGACTTCCTTGACAATGACACTGCCTTCGTAGCCGCCGTTGGAAGCGAGCGTGCGGAGGGGCTCTTCAATAGCGCGGAGGATGATATCGACGCCGACAGCCTCGTCGCCGGTGAGCTTGAGAGCTCTTGCGGCGCTGGATGCGCGGAGCAGTGCAACGCCGCCGCCCGGGACGATACCTTCGTCGACAGCGGCTCTGGTTGCGTGGAGAGCATCTTCAACGCGTGCTTTCTTTTCCTTCATTTCGACTTCGGTGGCGGCACCGACGTTGATGACGGCAACGCCGCCCGCGAGTTTCGCCAGACGTTCCTGGAGTTTTTCGCGATCATAGTCGCTGGTGGTCTCTTCGATCTGCTTGCGGATCTGGTTGACGCGTGCGAGGATTGCGGAGGTTTCACCGGCGCCTTCGACGATGGTGGTGTTCTCTTTGTCAACGGTGACGCGTTTCGCGCGGCCGAGCTGTTCGAGCTTGACGGAGTCGAGCTTGATGCCGAGGTCTTCGGAGATGCAGGTTCCGCCCGTGAGGATCGCGATGTCCTGGAGCATGGCTTTTCTGCGGTCGCCGAATCCCGGAGCCTTGACAGCGCAGACGTTGAGGATGCCGCGCATCTTGTTGATGACGAGGGTTGCGAGAGCTTCGCCTTCGACGTCTTCAGCGATGATCAGCAGCGGCTTCTGGGTCTTGGCGACAGCCTGGAGAACCGGGAGCATGTCGTTGAGGTTGCTGATTTTCTTCTCGTAGATGAGGATGTAGGCGTCGTCGAGCTGGCATTCCATGGCTTCCGCGTTGGAAACGAAGTACGGGGAGAGGTAGCCCTTGTCGAACTGCATGCCTTCGACAACGTCGAGGGTCGTTTCGATGGTCTTGGCTTCTTCAACCGTGATGGTGCCGTCCTTGCCGACCTTGTCCATGGCATCGGCGATGATTTTGCCGATTTCGGCGTCGCCGTTTGCGGAGATGGTGGCGACTTGAGCGACCTGTTCGGTCTCGGAGACGTCTTTTTTGATTTTGTCGAGTTCGCCGACGATTGCCGCGACGGCCTGGTCGATACCGCGTTTCAGGGACATCGGGTTTGCACCGGCGGTGACGTTCTTGAGGCCCTGCTTGAAGATGGCTTCCGCGAGGACGGTAGCGGTCGTGGTTCCGTCACCGGCGATGTCGCTGGTTTTGCTGGCGACTTCGCGGACCATCTGGGCGCCCATGTTCTGGTAGGGATTCTGGAGCTCGATTTCCTTTGCGACGCTGACGCCGTCCTTGGTGATGGTCGGCGCGCCGAATTTCTTGTCGAGAACAACGTTGCGTCCCTTCGGTCCGAGCGTTGTTTTAACTGCGGCGCTGAGCTGCTCGACGCCGGAAAGAAGCTGACGACGTGCTTCGTCATTGAACAAAAGCTGTTTTGCTGCCATGATAAAAGTCTCCTGTAAATAGTGTTATTGAAGGTTCAGGATCAGCCGATGACTGCGAGGATGTCGCTGGAGCTGACGATCTTGTAGGTTTCATCGTCATACTTGACTTCGGTGCCGCCGTACTTGCTGGTGAGGACAGTGTCGCCGACCTTGACGTCGAACGGAATCTTGTTTCCTTTGTCGTCGAGTTTGCCGGTTCCGAGAGCCACGACTTTGGCTTCCTGCGGTTTTTCCTTGGCGGAATCGGGGATCAGAATCCCGCCTTTGACCTGTTCCTGGACTTCGATTGCCTGGACAAGCACTCTGTCGCCGAGGGGCTGAATTTTAACTGTGCTCATTCAAAAACTCCTTCTTTTTGTTTTTGTATGTGTTTGAGTTTTATTGCTTGCGTGAAAAACACCGCCCGGTGGTTTCCCGCCGGGCGGAGAACTGTCTTACTTGTCGTCGTCAACGATTTCAGCGTCAACTACGCCGTCGTCGTTCTTCTTGGCGCCTGCATCGGCGGCTCCGGCGTTCGGAGCGCCCTGTGCGCCTGCCTGATTGGCGGCCTGAGATTTGTAGATCTCTTCGCCGAACTTCATCAGACGCTCTTCAAGATCCTTCATCGTCGCCTTCATGGCTTCGGTGTCATCGTTCTTGATATCCGCTTTGAGTTTGTCAACGGATTCCTGAACGCTGCTCTTGGCTTCCGGAGAGAGCTTGTCGCCAAGATCCTTCAGCTGCTTTTCGGTCTGGTAGACCATGGAGTCGGCTTTGTTCTTGACTTCAATTTTCTCTTTGGCGGCCTTGTCTTCATTTTCGTGCGCCTTGGCGTCGTTGACCATCTTCTGAATCTCTTCTTCGGAGAGTCCGCTGCTGGCGGTGATGGTGATCTTCTGTTCCTTGCCGGTTCCGAGATCCTTTGCGGTGACGCTCAGGATGCCGTTCGCGTCGATGTCGAAGGTGACTTCGATCTGCGGAACGCCGCGCGGCGCCGGAGCGATGCCGTCGAGACGGAATCTGCCGATGGACTTGTTGTCCGCAGCCATGTTGCGCTCGCCCTGAAGAACGTGAATGTCAACGGACGGCTGGTTGTCCGCAGCTGTCGAGAAGACTTCGCTCTTCTTGGTCGGGATGGTCGTATTTCTGTCAATGAGCTTCGTCGTAACGCCGCCGAGGGTTTCGATGCCGAGGGACAGCGGGGTGACGTCGAGCAGAACCACATCGTTGACTTCGCCGCCGAGCACGCCGCCCTGGATGGCCGCGCCTGCCGCAACGACTTCGTCGGGATTGACGCCCTTATGCGGTTCTCTTCCGAAGATCGTCTTCGCCATTTCCTGAGCTTTCGGCATTCTTGTCATGCCGCCGACGAGAATGACTTCGTTGATTTTGTCCTTGGAAACGCCCGAGTCGCGGATGCAGTTTTCGCAGGGACCGACGGTGCTCTGAAGCAGATCGTCGCAGAGTTCTTCGAGTTTCGCTCTCGTAAGAGTGATCTGAAGGTGAAGCGGACCGGTCTGGTTCATCGTGATGAACGGGAGGTTGATTTCCGAGCTCATGCTGGATGAAAGTTCGCATTTCGCCTTTTCGGCCGCCTCTTTCAGACGCTGGAGCGCCTGCGGGTCGAGACGGAGGTCGACGCCGTTCTCAGCCTTGAAGGTGTCGGCGAGCCAGTTCACGACAGCGGAGTCGAAGTCATCGCCGCCGAGGTGGGTGTTGCCGTTCGTCGCTTTCACTTCGAACACACCATCGCCGATTTCGAGGATGGAGATATCGAACGTGCCGCCGCCGAGGTCGTACACAGCGATGGTCTCGTCGGCGTTGCCCTTGTCAAGTCCGTATGCGAGAGCGGCCGCTGTCGGCTCGTTCACGATACGCTTGACGTCAAGTCCGGCGATACGTCCGGCGTCTTTCGTCGCCTGACGCTGACTGTCGTTGAAGTAAGCCGGAACGGTGATGACCGCTTCGGTGATCTTCTCGCCGAGGAAGGCCTCCGCATCGTTTTTCAGTTTCTGAAGAATCATGGCGGAGATTTCCGGCGGAGAGTAGTGTTTTCCGCCCGCAACGACTTCGACGTCGCCGTTCTTGGCTTCCGCGAGTTCGTAGGGAACGCGCTTTGCATCGTCCTGCGCTTCAGTGAACTTGCGCCCCATGAAACGCTTGATCGAGAAGATTGTGTTCTTCGGGTTCGTCACGGCCTGACGTTTTGCGGTCTGACCGACCAGACGCTCTCCGGTCTTTGTGAATGCGACGATTGAAGGAGTCGTGTTGGCGCCTTCCGCATTCGGAATAATTTTAAATTTGCCCTGATCCATGACAGCCATACAGCTGTTCGTAGTTCCGAGGTCAATACCAAGTATCTTTCCCATAGTGCAAGCCCTTTCCTGTTTTTATTTCTTTGTTTGCTTGACGACAGGTATGTAGCAACACTGATGCCAACTTTTTGAAAAACGCTGTTTTACACTCAAAAAAAATATTTTGTCCGCGTGTCTCACCCGGGCATCCGTGTGCGCATGGTGTGACATGTTGTGTCAATGTGTCACACTTTCAAAAAGTTCAAAGTAGCGGCGTCCCGGTTCGCGGGCGGAGGCGGAGTTGAAATGAAGCCGGTCGCCGCGGTGAACCAGACCTGCGGAAGAGGCGATGCGAACAAGTTTCAGCTCTTGGGAAAGCTTATGCATGATTCCGTTGATGTCGGGAACGTTTTTCTGAATTTTCTCTTCGTAGAAATCTCCGAGCTCCCCGAGAAGGAAGGGGACTCCGTTCAGGTTCAGATCGCGGCGGAAGTTTGCGATGACCGTGCGTAAATCTTCCTTTATCGCGAAACGTCTCGGTTTCAACGACGAATTCTATTTTTCCCGTTTTTTCAGGCACAACAGCGGACTTTTGCCCACGGAGTTCCGGAAAATCCTGTGATTGCGGTTGCTTTTGCCCGTTTTCCGGAGTATATTACAGCTTTACATTTCAATTAAAAACGAGGAACATATGTACGCGCTTCTTGCTCTGCTTCCGATTTTCACCGCACTGGTTCTGATGAGCAAATTCAAGGTATCCCCTCCGGTTTCCCTGCTGATTTCGCTGGCGATGACCGGATTGCTCGGCTGCTGTCTCTGGGGAATGAAACCACTCTATGTGACCGAAGTCTCCCTGCTCGGAGCACTGAAGGCGTTCGATATCATCTTCATCATTTACGGAGCGATTCTGCTTCTCAACATCCTGCGTGAAACGGGTGCGCTGGAGTCGATCAACCGTTCGTTTTCGCAGATATCGCAGGACAGACGCGTGCAGACGATCGTCATAGCGTGGCTCTTCTGCGGATTCATCGAGGGTGCGGCGGGATTCGGCGCGGCGGCCGCGCTGGGGGCTCCGCTGCTGGTCGGTCTCGGCTTTCCCGCCGCGGCGGCGGTCGCGGTGGCGCTGATCTGCAACACCATGCCGGTTCCGTTCGGCGCGGTCGGAACTCCGGCGCTGACGGTCTGTTCCACGCTTTCGGGAAATCTCGAAAAAGCGGGGATTCCGGTTGCGGGATTCATGAAGGAGGTCGTGACCGAAACGGCGGGAATATTCGCCTCTTCCGGCACATTCATTCCGCTGATAACCGTTGCGTTTCTGATTCTCACCACGTCGAAAACGCGGCGGCTGCGTTCCATTGCGGAAATCATTCCGTTCTGTCTGTTCAGCGGCGCGGCGTTCACGATCCCGTGGTATCTGACGGCGCGCTTTCTCGGTCCGGAGCTGCCGTCGATGCTCGGCGTTGTGGCGGGACTTCCGATCGTGATTCTTGCCGTCAGACTGAAATTTCTGATTCCGCGTCATGTATGGGGATTCCAGGAGGGAGCGACGGCCGTTCCGCCGCCGCAGGCCGGAAAACATGAAATCCCCGTCTGGCTCGCGTGGATGCCCTATGCTGTGATTGCGCTGGCGCTGGTCCTGACGCGTCTGGACGTGCTTCCGTTCAAACATTTTCTGACGACGTTCGGCAAAATTTCAATCAAGGAGATTCCTGGATTGCCGGGGATCGGGTTCAACTGGGCGGTTTTCAACAATCCGGGAATTTTCCCGTTCGTATTCGTTGCGCTCGGAACGGCGTTTTTCTTCGGACTCAAAGGGAAGACGGTGCTGAGCCTCTGCGGGAAAGCCGGGAAACAGATCGCCTCGGCTTCGATTGCGATTGTCGCGAGCGTGGCAATGGTTCAGATCATGGTTTATTCCGATGCCAATTCGGCGAATATTCCGGGAATGCTGACGGCGGTTGCCGAAGCGGCGGCTCATCTGATGGGCGGAGCATATCCGCTGGTTTCCCCGCTGATCGGCGTACTCGGAACTTTCTTCTCCGGCTCCTGCACGGTTTCGAGCATTCTGTTCGTGTCGATTCAGTTCGATACGGCGCGTCTGCTGGAACTTCCCGCGACGGCGATGGTCGCCCTGCAGCTGGTCGGCGGCGGCATTGGAAGCATGATCCGCATCAGCGGCGTGGTCGCTGCGTGCGCCACGGTCAACGCCGCAGGCAAAGAGGGGCGTCTGATTCTGATTTGTCTGATTCCGACATTGATTCTGACCGCACTTTCCCTGCTCGCGGCATGGATTCTGTACTTCTGAAAAATTTGCGGCGAAGAAAACAGGTTTATTCTTTCTGACATCTGTTCGCTTCGCCGTTTTTGCGCTCTTGAAAAACGTCTCCTCCGGTGCTATCCTTGCACCATTCATTGAAAAGGGGGAATTCAAGATGAAAACCGAAATTGCAAAAGTTGAGGCGCGGGAAATTCTCGACTCCCGCGGGAATCCGACTGTTGAAGCAACCGTTACGCTCGAATCCGGCGCAAAAGGAACGGCGGCGGTCCCGTCCGGAGCTTCGACCGGAGAAAACGAAGCTCTCGAATTGCGCGACGGAGACAAACACCGTTATTCCGGAAAAGGCGTTCTCAAAGCGGTCCGGAACGTCAACGAAAAAATCGCCCGTGCCGTCCGGGGCTTCAACGCGCTCGACCAGGTGGCGCTCGACCGTGCAATGATTGAACTCGACGGGACAAAGAACAAAAAGAATCTCGGCGCCAACGCTGTTCTCGGCGTTTCTCTGGCAAATGCGCGGGCGGCGGCAAATGAACTCGGGCTTCCGCTGTACCGTTACCTGGGAGGAGTCAATGCAAAACGTCTGCCGGTGCCGATGATGAACATCATCAACGGCGGAGCGCATTCGGACGCCCCGATTGATTTTCAGGAGTTTATGATCCGTCCTGTCGGAGCTCCGGATTTCACCGAGGCAGTCCGTTACGGGGCGGAAGTGTTTCATGCGCTCAAAACCGTTTTGCGGAAAAAAGGGTGCGGCACGGCCGTCGGCGACGAGGGCGGTTTCGCTCCCGCGCTGAACGGAACGGAAGAGGCGTTCGAAACGATTCTTGAAGCAATTCGCCTTGCGGGGTTCAAGCCCGGACGCAAATGTGAGGGCGGAGAGATTTCTCTTGCGGTCGACTGCGCCTCTTCCGAGTTCTATGACAAGGAACGGAAACTTTACATCTACAAAAAATCGAACAGCGGCTCCCGCGATTCCGGCGCGCAGGTCGATTATCTGCGCAAACTTGTCGAGACCTACCCGATCGACTCCATTGAAGACGGGATGGCGGAAAACGATTGGGCGGGCTGGGTTGCGCTGACGGCGCAGCTTGGCGCACACATCCAGCTTGTCGGAGATGACCTGCTTGTGACGAATGTCGCGTATCTGAAGAAAGCGATTGAACGGAAGGCGGCGAATGCGATTCTCGTCAAAGTGAATCAGATCGGTACGCTGACCGAAACTCTGGATGCGGTTGAAATGGCGCGGAACGCCGGTTTCGCGGCGGTCATCAGTCACCGATCCGGTGAAACCGGAGATACGACGATTGCGGATCTTGCGGTCGCAGCGAATGCGGGACAAATCAAGACAGGATCACTGAGCCGGACGGACCGTGTGTGCAAATACAACCGTCTGATGGCGATTGCCGCAGAACTTGGCAAAAGCGCGGTTTACGGCTGAGCGGAAAGTTCATCGTTGAAAAGCAGAACGCCGGAAACGATATAGCCGGGAATGAGCGGAATCGCGGCGACGGGAATCAGATAGAGCAGATAGATCGTTGTTCCGAACCCGAGAAGCAGCATTTTCCGTCTTCCGGCAATCCTGCGGATTTCCGGAAGGGAATATCCGCGGTTGAAGCCGCTGGAGAAAATGTAGGTTTGTCCCTGCCGCCATCCGAGAATCAGCGCCATCAGGAACACGCCGATTACAGGAATCAGCAGGCCAAGCGGCAGCAGAACGACTGTTATGAGAAGCGTTCCCATGGAATATCCCACGCTCTGCAGAGCCGCGGTCAGATTCTGGCGGAACGGGAGGTGAACGGCGTTGTGTGAATAACGCGTCTTTTCGATTTCCACGACCATGGCGTCAAAGAACAGCGATCCCGTGATTTCATAGAGCGTGCTCAGTGTCTGAAATGAAATCAGCAGCAGAGCCGCGCCGCAGGAAAGAGCGGTCAGCCAGCGGAGCGGATAAATCAGCCAGCGCAGCCAGACCGCATGGTTCGCCGGAACCGGAAGAAAATCCAGAATCCATGGAACGGCAAAGCGGAAGGAGAAATAGAAAATCAGAATGTAGAAAATCAGGACAAGAAAGAGCGGAACAGCGGAAAACCTCCAAAGGGAAGGTGTCCGGTAGAATAATGCAATTCCCTGGAAGACCAGGGAAACACCTTTCAGAAAATCCTGCATCATCTGTTCTTCAGAGCATGATAGACAAACTCAAGGAACGAATTTGCCTTGAAGTTCCAGGAGCCCTCGGCCGGTTTTCCGTATCCGTAGGCGGCGTAAGCGGTCCGGCATCCGGCGGCGCGGCCCGATGTCATATCCGGTTCGGAGTCGCCGAACATCCAGCTGCGTGCAGGTTCGGCGCCAGTCTCCTTGAAAGCGTAGAGCAGCATGTCCGGAGCCGGTTTCATCGCGATGGAGCGTCCTCCGCCGATAACGGCGTCGAAGAGATCGAGCACGCCGAGTTTTTTCAGAATCGGCACGCAGAGAACATCCGGCTTGTTGGAGGCCGTCGCAAGACGGAAGCCCGCCGTTTTCAGAATGCGGAGACCGTCCGCCGCTCCCGGATAGAGAGTGGTATGAACGACCGGATCGTTACGGTAAGCCCGCAAAACCTCTTCCGTCGCTTCTTCCGGGGCGATGTGGGGAGCATCCGCAACCGCGAGGGCGGCAAGTTGGGCAATTCCGTGTCCGACGTATCCCACAACCGTCTTGTCGGGCAGGGGAACGAGACCGTAATGTTCCCGCATCCGGTTTGTCGCAAGCGCGATATCCGCGATGGAGTCGATGAGGGTTCCGTCAAGGTCGAAAACAATACAGCGGTTCATGCTCTGCTTCCCTTACGCCTGAAACGGAATTTTGAATTCCCGGGGGATGCGGGCGTATGCGTCAAGCGACATGTCGGCGAATTCACCCGCCCGGTAATAGCGGCAGGCGAGTCCGGCGATCATCGCGGCATTGTCCGTGCAGTATTTGCGCGGGGCAAGGAGAACTTTGACGTTTTTCGGAGCTCCTGCTTCGAAATGTTCACGCAGACAACCGTTGCAGGCGACTCCGCCGCAAAGGATCAGACTTTTTGCATGGAAGAAACGCGCGGCGTCGAACGCCTTTTCGCAAAGCACGCCGACGATGGCGTCCTGATAGGATGCGAGCGTGTCGTAAAGATCCTGACCGTCAAGAGCTTCGGTGTTTTCCCCGCAGATTTTTTTCGCATGATACAGCAGAGCCGTTTTGACTCCGCTGAAGCTGAAGTTGAAGCGGTTTTCCGGAGCGAGCGCCTTGCCTGCGGTTCCGGTGAGCGAGCGCGGGAAGCTGAAGCGGTGAGGATCGCCGTTCCGCGCCGCCTTTTCGATGACGGGGCCGCCGGGATAACCGAGGTTGAGCATCTTGGCTGCTTTGTCAAACGCTTCGCCAGCGGCGTCGTCGAGCGTCGTTCCGATGACGTTTGCGGTTCCGTCCTCCCTGATGAGAACAAGGGAGGTGTGTCCGCCGGAGACGACGAGTCCGACCATCGGGAAGAGCTCTTTCTTTGCGAAGACATCCTCCTCCTGATCCAGGAAGACGCCGTAGATATGGCCGAGGAAATGATTGATTCCGATGAGCGGCTTTTTGTATGCGGCGGCAAATCCTTTGGCGAAATTGACGCCGACCAGAAGCGCGGGAACGAGTCCGGGACCGTTGGTGACGGCCACAGCATCGATCTGATCCGTCGTCACGCCGGCCTCTTTAAGAGATTCATCGGTAACCCGGCGGATTGCGGTGAGGTGTTCGCGCGCGGCAAGTTCCGGAACCACACCGCCGTAAACGGCGTGTTTGGCAATCTGGGAAGCAATTGCGTTCGAAAGCACTTTGCGTCCGTCGACAACAACCGCCACGGCGGTTTCGTCGCAGCTGGATTCAAAACCTATGATTGCGGTCATTTTTCATCTCCTTCAGGAAATTTTGTACTTTGCGGCGAGCTTCATGAGAGCGGCGGACTGTTTCGGGGAGAGAATGCGTCCGGTCGCGCGCTGCTTCGCGAGGGATTCGTAGAACTCCTTGTCGTCATAAACGCGGCGTCCCTTTTTCTCGGGTTCCGCCCATGTCCGGACTTCGGAAAGAGCCTTGAGAATGCGGTCGACATCCTCCTGTGCGCCGGCGTCAGCCTGAGGAACCGCGGCTTCCACGCCAAGCTCTTTCAGCAGGGTTTCGCAATCGGGAATTGATTCGCTGTAGCGCACCATGAGTTTGGCAAGCGCGGCAATCTGACGTTCGGAAAGAACGTGTCCGGATTCGGACTGCTCTTTGAGCGAATCAAAGAATTTCTTGTCGTCGTAGACGCGCGCCCCGCGTTTTTCGGCCGGATGCCAGGGCACGTTTTCCATGGCTTTGAATACCGCCGTGATATTTTCCCGCGGAGGCGCATTGTTTGCCGCCTCCTCGCGCCGCTGCTGGATTTCTTCACGCATTTTGCGGAACTGCTCGACGCGTTCGCGGGCGGCGGCGACATCCTCTTCCAGATGATATTTCGCCGTGCATGAATCCAGGTCTTTAAGCTGGCTTGCATACTTGATGACCAGATTCAGCAGCGCTTCCCATTGCTTGGAAGAGATCGTTGTACCCTTTTCGGCTTTGGACTGGACGGATGTGTAGAACTTCTTGTCGTCGTAAACCCGTTTTCCGCCCTTTTCCGGAGCATCCCAGTCTTTGACTTCGCGGAGCAGATTGAGAACTGCGGCGGCTTTTTCCGCTTCAGGGGCGCCGGCGTTCTTGGCGGCGGCGAGCCACTGGGAGAACTTCTCGTAGAAATTCTTCAGCATTGCGGTCCACTGGATTTTTCCGTCTTCCACGCCGTCGAGCTGATTTTCCATATCGGCGGTGAAGCCGACCTGGATCAGATCGGGGAGGGAGGCGACAAGGTAATCGTTGATTTTGAAACCGAGTTCCGTCGGAATGAGTTTGCCCTTTTCCTTGTTCACATAGGAGCGTTCCTGAATGGTGTTGACGATGGTCGCATAGGTGGACGGGCGTCCGATTCCGTTGGATTCGAGCTCTTTGATGAGCGTGGCTTCCGAGAAGCGCGGCGGGGGCTCGGTGAATTTCTGCTCGCCGAGGGCGTCGATGAGGGTGCACGGCGCGTTTTCGCGGAGCTTGGCAAGAGCATCGGCGTCGCGGGTGTCGTCGTCATCGGATTTCGCTGCGCCTTCCTCTTCGATGTTGTAGGCTTTGAGGAAGCCGGGGAAGGTTGTGACGGTTGCTGTCGCGCGGAAGGTGTATCGCCGCGCGTCGGAGCCGGTTCCCTCCACGTCCGCGGTTGTGCGGAGCTGATCTGCGGGAGCCATCTGCGAGGCGAGGAAGCGGCGCCAGATGAGCTTGTAGAGCTTGAGCTGCTGAGCGTCGAGCGTATCTTTCAGCGATTCGGGCGTGAGCGTGACGTCGGTTGGACGGATCGCTTCATGAGCGCCCTGCGCGTTGGATTTCGATTTGTAGATGTTCGGCTTTGCGGGAACGAACTTCGGTCCGTAGTTCGCAAAAATGAAATCGCGGCAGGCGTTCTGCGCTTCCGCGGCAATCGCAACGGAGTCGGTTCGCATGTAGGTGATGAGACCGAGGTGGCCGGCGGGGGTGTCGATGCCTTCATAGAGCTGCTGGGCAATGCGCATGGTCGAGCTTGCGGAGAATCCGAGCGCCGAACTCGCCGCCTGCTGAAGCGTGCTGGTGATGAACGGCGGGGGGGCGTAACGTTTGCGCGGCTGGGTCTCGATGGAGGCGACCTTCCAGGCTTTTGCGCCGCGGACGGCGGCGAGAACCGCATCGGCGTCCTGCCTGCTTCCGACTTCAAATTTCCCGTCGTTGATTTTCGCGAGGCGTGTCAGGAATTCGCATCCGGCGCCCTGGGAAAATTTTGCGAGGAAGTTCCAGTATTCTTTTGGTACGAACGCCTGAATTTCTCGTTCGCGTTCACAGACCAGACGGAGGGCCACCGACTGGACGCGTCCCGCGCTGACTCCGCGTTCGATGCGGGACCAGAGCAGGGGACTGATCATGTAGCCGACGATACGGTCGAGAACGCGGCGAGCCTGCTGGGCGTCGACGAGGTTCATATTGAGTTCGCCGGGATGCTGAAAGGCTTTTGTGATGGCGCTTTTCGTGATTTCATGGAAGGCGACGCGTTTGAAATCGGCCTTCTTGTTTGTGTTTTTGAGCACCTCGTGCAGATGCCACGCAATGGCTTCCCCTTCGCGGTCGGGGTCGGGGGCAAGATAGATTTCCTTGACCGTCTTTGCGGTCTTCTTGAGGTCGGAAAGGTTCTTTCCGCGAGTTTTGGACTCTTCGTACTGCGGAATGAATCCGTGTTCGATATCGACGCCGAACGCGCGTTCCGGCAGATCTCTGATGTGACCGTACGAGGCCTTGATGATATAGTCTTTCCCGAGGATTTTTCCGATGGTCTTGGCCTTTGCTGGCGACTCAACGATCACGAGTTTATCCGGCATCTTCGCGCTTCTCCATGTAGCTTGTTCGCAAAATATACATCCTATTAAAATGAACCGTTTTGCGGAAAATTCAAGTCCGTTTCTGAAAAAAAAGTCAAAGTTCGCAAAAATCAGATGCAGTAATCGAGAAAATCGCCGGAGTTTTCGCGGGTCTTGTCGACGATGTCCTGAAGCGTGATCTTTGCAAGCGACCGGCGGATCTCCTCGTTGAGTTTCGCCCACATCTTCCGCGTCGCGCACCCGTCAATCCGTGCGCAGGCGCCGGGCTCCTGTACGCAGTCGACGATGTTGATCGGCCCCTCCATAACCTCGACGATATCCAGAACCGTGAGATATTTCGGGAAACGCGCCAGACGGTATCCGCCCTTTGCTCCGCGAATGGATTTCACCATACCCGCGCGCTTGAGTTCAATGATGAGACGGCTGATATATTTTTCTGAAATCTGCTGAGATTCCGCAATGTCGCGGATCATGCGGGGCGAATCTCCCTCGTGAAGGGCGAGATCAAGAAGAATCCGCAGCCCGTATCTGCCTTTCGTTGAAATTTTCATATTCGTTTCTCTTGTCTTTCTGTTTCTGGAATTCTCCACTGTTTCAGTAGTAATATAATGCGGAAAAATGAAAATGCAAGTTTTTTATCAGAAACGGAGCGCGCGCAGCAAAGCGTCTGCGGTATTGTAGGAAAGTTCCGGCCAGGAGAGGGAGGCTGAACCGCCGAACCGGTTCAGAAGAAGATCGCGGAGCTCCGCTTTTTCCGCCTGCGGGTTGCGCTTCAGAAGCTCTTCCGCAGTCCGCATGTAACCATCCGCCGTTTCGATGCAGAGATCCAGAAAAGGCAGAAGTTCCGGCTGTTCGATTTCGCCGTCCGAGGGACGTTCCGGGTGTCCGAGCACCATGCGCCGGACCTTTCCGGATGCACAGAGACGGCGGATGCGTTTCAGCGAATTGCGGTACGCCGTCGGGTCGGCATAGAGCGCAAGCCCGATGTTGTCCGAGCCGCGTCCCTGCACGGCGTCGCCGGTGAAGAGGGTTCCTGTCTCCGGTTCCAGGATGCAGACGGAATCGCCGGAATGTCCGGGGGTGTGAAATATGCGGACCGCCACGTCGCCGTCGCGGACTTCATCGCCGTCCGCAAGTTCGCGGTCGGGAGTGAAACCGGAAGCGCGGAGAGAATCCGCACCGTTGCGATGAATGGAAAATACGGCTCCGGAGAGTTCCCGGAGCCGTGCGTTGCATTCGACATGATCACTGTGCGAATGGGAGTTGAGGACCTGGCGCACGGCGGACCACGGAATGCGCCGTTCCCGGAGAAACGGCGCAAGCGTGGCGTCGACAGCACCCTTGACGGCGGAGTCGATCAGAAAACTGCACGAGCGTCCTTCCATGAGGAGCATCGACGTCCAGAATCCGGGGACGAGCCACGGATGTTTGAGAGTCCAGACCCGGATCATGTCACTTGATCAGTGAGCAGGGACCTCCGACGCATCCGCCGCCGCAACTCATGACTTCGAGGAAGTTGCCGGGCATTTTGCCCATCGCATAGAGTTTCAGAAGCTTGGCCGTCTTCTTGTCGATGCCGTTGATGAACTTGTTGTCGAGCTTGAAATTCATCTTGGCGAGTTCGGGGTTCTTCCGGCTCATTTCCTGGATGACCGCCTCGGTGACGCCGCAGCTCTTTGCATAGTTGCGGGAGGCCTGGTCGGCTGGCTTTTCGATGTTCCACGGTTCCTGCTTCATGATGTCGATGCCGAGTCCTGCGAGCATGGCGCCGAGCTCTTCAAAGGTCATGACGTAATCGACTTCGGGAGCGTTTTCCGCTTCCCAGCGTTTCGCGATGCAGGGACCGATGAAGACTGTGAGCGCATTCGGGCGTTTTTCGCGGACGAGACGCGCGGCGAATTTCATCGGGCTCGGCGTTGTGGAAACCTTGTCGAAGAATTCGGGAACATGACGCTTGACCAGTTCCACATACGCGGTGCAGCAGGATGTCGTCATGATCTTCTGTCCCGCAATCATCTTTTCGGCGAATTCGGCGGCCTCGTGTTCCGTGGTGAGTTCCGCGCCGAGAGCGACTTCCATCACGTCGGTGAATCCCGCCTGGTGAATGGCGCTGAAAAGCTGCTCCACTGTTCCGGGGAACTGCATGAGCGCGGAGGGCGCGACCATCGCGACGATTTCGTGTCCTTCCTTGATGGACTGGAGAATCGGGATCAGCTGCGAACGTTCCATGACGGCGCTGAACGGGCATTTGCTGAAGCATTTTCCGCAGAAGATGCAGTGTTTGAAGTCGATTTCAGCCACGCCGAGTTCGTTCTTGCGGATCGCTCCGACCGGACAGGCCTCTTCGCAGGGGACGGTGGTCTTGATGATCGCGTTGAAGGGGCAGACCTGCTGGCATTTGCCGCACTTGATGCACTTCGAGTAGTCGATGTGCGACTGCTGGTTGATGACGCTGATGGCGCCCTTCGGGCAGTTGAAGACGCAGGGACGCGCGAAGCATCCGCGGCAGGTCGGTGTTACATAGTAACGGCTTTCCGGGCAGGAGGAGCAGGCGGAGCCGCAGACGGAGAGCGGCTGTTTGACCTTTTTTTCATCCTTGGTGTCGATCGCTTCCTGAAGATAGGATTTCAGGGTGCGCAGCTCGTCGGTCTCCTCTTCGGAAGAGAAGCCGAGAAGACCCATCAGGCGATACTTCAGTACCGCCCGGTCATGATAGATGCAGCAGCGGCTGGATTTTTCGGTCTTCGGTCTGAGGGCGATTGGAATACGGTCAATCGTGTCTGCAAGCTTTCCGTCCTTGAAATCCCGGACGATCCGGATCATCAGCTCGCGACGCATCCGTTCCGCACCATTGCTCATTATTTTCCTCCACGGTTTTTAAGGATGTTGTAGATTTTGTCACAGACGGATTCGACGGTTGCATTGCTCATCAGCTCGCCGTCGATCCGGACGAAGGGAGCGCCGCCGAGGTTGTCGTCGGAACACGCTTCAAGACAGGGTATGGCCGAGATGTCAACGATTTCCTTCCAGTCTTCCGGCATGATGGTTTCGAAACGAAGAAGTTCCGCCGCGCCGAGCATGTAGCATGCGGTTCCGCAGCAGATTTCGATCTTGATTTTGCGATCCTCCATTCTGTACCTCCTTAGTAATACTTGATAGAGACCTGCTTCCGGTAGTTCTGTTTCAGAATATCGTGCAGGCGTTTTATTATGTTTCTTCGGATTTCGAGGTCGACAGGAAGGTTCGGGTCCTGATGCGCCTCGTTGACTTTCGTTCCGACGATAAACTCTATGATATCGCTCTCCATCATGCCGTTGATGATGTCCTTCGCGGCCGGCGGAGAGTCGTCCCAGTTCCCGCTTTCGAGATCCGATGCGACACGCGTCAGAGTCAGAATTCCTTCGGTGACGATTCCGACTCCGGGAATGATTCCCGGCGGGGGGAGCCCTTTGCTGAAGCGCACCATCTTAAGGTCGATTTCAACCTTCGTGCGCAGTTCGCGTTCGATAATGTTCGCGGTCGTTCCGCCGCAGATGATGACACGGTCGGCGCCGGTTTCCGGCTGGGCGAGGGCGGCGAATTCCTGGTCGCGTTCCTTGCGGAACGGCGGACCGGTGAGGACCCGGCAGACGCGCGGCTTGCGCAGATAGATCACCAGACAGCTGATGTCGTCGATGCATTTGCGGTCTGGATTGATCGAAAGAGCCTGATAGGCAACCGCCTGGGCGATGTCCTTTGCGGAGACGTCCGGCTGGCGGGCGATGAGTTCCTGAACGAATTTCATGAGTCCGCGCCGGCCCCACCCGAACTTGTAGTTGCGCTGTCCGAGTCCAGCCTGAGTGACGCCGTCGGAACAGGCGATCAGCCGGTCGCCGACTTCCAGACGCAGTTCGGAAAGCTGCATCTCGCGGTCCGGCCAGCGCTCCGAAATGAGAGTCTTCGCGGAAAACGGCGGAATTTCAACCGTTCCGCGCAGCTGAATGTACGGCGGATTGCCCATTTCGACGACTTTGGTCTTGCCGCCCATCTGCATATCCAGAATCGTGAAGGTCGCATAGCTGATTTTGCGGATTTCGCAGACGGGGAGGGTGTCCATGATTGTTTCCGCCGACTGGAGAATATCCATGTTCGACCGTATGAATTTCATCGCCATTGTCGTTGTGAGCGTGGCAAGCAGATTCGCCTTGATTCCGCTGCCGAGTCCGTCGGAGAGAACCGCGATGTTGCGGTTCTCGTTCTCCAGCCTCTGCCACTGGAAATTGTCGCCGCAGGCGGCCTGACCGTCTTTGGTCAGCTGGCAGCATTCCATTTCAACAAACGGGGAATCATATTTCATTTGCGGTCGGTCTCCTTGCCGTCCTTGTGGTCGGTGTAGGTGCCTGCGACTTCTTTCAGCAGAATTTCCGTATCCGCCATGTGTTCGCCGAGATAGCGGGCGATCTTCTGGACGGTCATGACGTTTTTGCGGATGACCTCTTTCGCGCGTTCCGCGATCTGCTCGCGCTTGAGTTCGTTCTGAGTGACGTCCTGAATGACCGCTCCGACAGTTTGTCCCTCATTGATGGTGAAGACGCTGATGTTGAGAATTTTTTCTCCGGAGACCTGGTTGAACTTTTCGATCTCTCCGCCGTTTGCAAGCACGCTCTCGAAAAGATCGGTAAAGTCGATCATGGAGTCGAGGTAGGCTCCGTTCAGGTTTCCGCAGGCGTCGAAAGCCAGCAGAGTGTCCTCGCCGCAGAGTTCGGCAAAATGGCGGTTGCATTCGATGACCTGGAGATCCTGGCCGGCGAGCACGACTGCAACGGGGATGTAACGGATCAGCGCATTGCTGGTCTTTTGGGAAATCTTGCGGAGATAGGAAAGACACATGGAGGTCTCCGCCTTGCCGTCGAGCATCGCTTTTGCGAATTCTCGGCAGCTGTTGTAGCCGCATCCGCCGCAGTTGAGCTCGTCTTCCGCGGAATATTTGCCGATGCGGTGAAGCGCCTGGAGAATCGCCGCCTCTTCGGGCTGCGGTTCGGAATGACGGTCGGGATAAATCAGCTGCTGAATGTTGACGGGGACTTCGCGGCCGACGCTGCTGCGGTGCGGCGCATGGGCCGCCGTTTCGAGCAGAATGTCAATGCGTGAGGATTCGCGCCCCATGACGGGACCGTTGACGCATCCGCCGTCGCAGGCGAGCATTTCAACAAAAATTTTCGAGCCGCTTTCTTTAAGGGTTGCAAGGTCAACTTTTTCAATCAGGCGAGCGATATTTGGCAGTCCGGAGACTGCGAGCAGGCGGGCGTCCACTTCGGGCGAGCGCAGCGTTTCGTTCATTCCGCCTTCAATCGAATAGACGCGTCCCTCTTCCGCCTGTACGGGAACCAGCGGTTCCTCGTTCATCTTGTCGAGAGAGATTCCTTCGCTTTTCAGCCAGGATTCAAGCGCGGCGAATGTGATTGCCAGACTCAAATCATCCGGGTTGCGGTCCGCCTCGTTCTTTTTTGCGGCGCATGGACCGACGAAAATGATCTTGATGTCGTCTCCGTAAATCTGTTTCAGATATTTGCAGTGTGCCATGACAGGCGAAGTGACCTGGAGAAAGTTGTCGGTCCATGCCGGATAATATTTGCGGATAAAATCGACGGATGCCGGACACGCCGTGGAAAGGTAAACGCCCGGTCCGGCCTGCTTGAGCAGCTCGGCGGTCTGAGCGCTGACGAACTGCGCGCCGATTGCCGTTTCGCTTGCTCCGACAAAGCCGAGACGTTTCAGCGCCGCCGCGAGCCTGCCGATGGGAATATCTTTGAAATAACCGACGTAGCTTGGCGCGATGGACGCGTAAACCTTTGCGCCGGAATGGAGAAGGTATTGCGCACGGGAGAGATCCGAACGGATTTTCTTGGCTTCCGCGGGGCAGACTTTGACGCATTCTCCGCATGAAACGCAGAGCTCCGGAATCACCGCCGCGCGGGCGTTGACGATCCGGATGGCTTTGCAGTGACAATGCCGGACGCACTTGTAGCAGTCCTGGCACTCGTTTGCCGTTGTGTAGATCGGAAAATTCTGATTCATTGTTGATCCTGTAAATTCGGGGTTACAGAGTCTGTTGCAACCTTTATTCCTCAACTCTCAGCAATATATCACGCATTCCGTGAAAATTGCAAGCGGAAAATGAATTATTTTTCCGGAAATAATTTTTTCATAAGGTCGAGCATGACGCCGCGGTCGACTTTTGTGTAGATCTGATCGTCAACCACGACAATGGGACCGTCCGCGCAGCGTCCCCGGCAGAGAGCGCCCTGAAGTTCCAGATCGACTTCATCTTTCAGATGATGTTCCTCAAGATATTTCTGAATGACTTCGACGTTCAGTTCGTTGCCCCGCGCGAAGCAGGAACTGCCGATGCAGACGGTGATCTTAGGCTTTGCCATATACGTTTCCTCCTGGTCGTGTTGACAAAAAAATACGGGTCATACCGTAATATAACCCGTATTTTGAAAAAGTCACGCCTTATTTTCCATAATATGCGCGGAGGAACATCTCCTTGATTTCGGAAATCAGCGGATAGCGCGGATTCGCGCCGGTGCACTGATCGTCGAAGGCGTCCTCGCTGAGCTTGTCGAGCTTGGCGAGAAATTCTTTTTCCGGAACTCCGGCTTCCTGAATGGTTTTCGGAATCTGGAGTCTGTCTTTCAGCTCCTGAACCTTCTGAATGAGGAGTTCGACCTTCTCGTCGTCGTTTTTGCCGCCGAGCTTCAGGAAGTCCGCCAGGCTGGCGTAGCGTTCCTTCGCATCCGGGCATTTGTACTGCGGGAAGGTGCCCTGCTTGGTCGGCTTGGTCGTCGCATTGAAGCGGATGACCTCGTTGATCAGCAGAGCGTTGGCGAGACCGTGCGGGACATGGAAGGCCGCGCCGAGCTTGTGAGCCATCGAGTGGCAGACGCCGAGGAAGGCGTTTGCGAACGCCATGCCGGCGATTGTGGACGCGTGATGAATCTTTTCACGAGCCTTCTCGTCGACGGTTCCGTTCTCGTAAGCCGCGGGCAGGTACTTGAAGACCAGGCGGGCGGCTTCACGGGCAAGACCGTTGGTGTATTCGGAAGCGAGAATCGAAACACGGGCTTCGAGAGCGTGAACCAGGGCGTCGATACCGGAATATGCGGTGAGCTTCTTCGGCATGTTCATCACCAGACGCGTGTCGATGATCGCCATGGTCGGGGTGAGTTCATAGTCCGCCAGCGGATACTTGTAGCCGGTCGTTTCATCGGTGATGACGGCGAACGGAGTGACTTCGGAACCGGTTCCGGACGTGGTCGGAATCGCGACGAGGGACGCCTTCGTGCCGAGTTTCGGGAACTTGTAGACACGCTTGCGGATGTCCATGAAGCGCATTGCGATGTCGTCAAAGTGGATTTCCGGGTGTTCATAGAGCAGCCACATGATCTTGGCCGCATCCATCGGGGAGCCGCCGCCGACGGCGATGATGACGTCCGGCTGGAAGGAGTTCATGCGCTCCAGTCCCTTGCGGGCGGTGCCGAGGGTCGGATCCGGAAGAACATCCGCGAAGACTTCGGACTTGATGCCCATGTCTTCAAGAACCTTCAGAGCGTCGTTGAGCAGCCCGTTCTCGTAGAGGAACTTGTCGGTGACGAAGAAGGCGCGCTTCTTGTCGCTGAGGTCGCTCAGCCCTTCTCTCAGGCAGCCGTATTTGAAGTAGATTTTCGGCGGAACACGGAACCACAGCATGTTTTCTCTCCTCTGTGCAACGGTTTTGACGTTCAAAAGATGTTTCGGCGTGACGTTCTGGCTGACGGAGTTGCCGCCCCAGGAGCCGCAGCCGAGGGTGAGGGAGGGGTCAAGTTTGAAGTTGAAGACGTCGCCGATGGCCCCCTGGCTGGAGGGCATGTTGATCAGCACGCGGCAAGTCGCCATGCGGTTGCCGAAGTCTGTGATGCGGTCGGTGTTGCGCGGGTTCGTGTAGAGCACGCTTGTATGACCCATGCCGCCGAACTCGATCAAAGCTTCCGCGTTCTGGACAGCCGCCTCAAAGTCTTTGACCTTGTAAAGCGCGAGAACCGGGGAGAGTTTTTCGCGGGAGAACGGGTAGTCGGGACCGACGCCGTCGGTTTCCGCAATCAGGACTTTCGCATCCTCGGGAACCTGGACGCCCGCCATAGCGGCGATCTTGAATGCGCTCTGTCCTACGATCTTGGCGTTGAGCTTGTGATCGATGATGATGGTCTTGCCGACCTTGTCCGCCTCTTCCTTGGAGAGAATGTAGGCACCGCGTTTGAGAAACTCGGCCTTGACTTCGTCATAGATGTTTTCAACAACGGTGACGGACTGTTCGGAAGCGCAGATCATGCCGTTGTCGAAGGTTTTGCTCTGGAGAACGCCGCTGACAGCCATGAGGATGTCGCAGGTTTCATCGAAGACCGCGGGGGTGTTGCCCGCGCCGACGCCGACTGCGGGAACGCCAGAGGAGTAAGCGGCTTTCACCATGCCCGGACCGCCGGTCGCGAGGATCAGGTTGATCATCGGGTGACCCATGAGGTGCTGGCTGAGGACAACGGTCGGTTCTTCGATCCACCCGATGATGTCTGCGGGCGCTCCGGCTGCAACAGCGGCGTCGCGAACGATCCTTGCTGCTTCGATCGTGGACTTTTTGGCTCTCGGATGGGGGCTGAAGATGATGCCGTTGCGGGTCTTCAGGGCGAGAAGGGATTTGAAGATGGCGGTGGAGGTCGGGTTCGTGGTCGGAACGATACCGGCGATCAGACCGACAGGTTCCGCGAGCTTCATGATGCCGAATCCTTCATCGTATTCGATCATGTCGCAGGTTTTTTCGGATTTGTACTTGTTGTAGACGTATTCGGAAGCGAAGTGGTTCTTGATGACCTTGTCTTCGATCACGCCCATTCCGGTTTCTGCAACCGCCATCTTGGCAAGGGGAATGCGGGCTTCGTTTGCGGCAATGGCGGCCGCGCGGAAGATGTCGTCGACCTGCTGCTGAGTGTACGTCGCATATTTAGACTGCGCCGCTTTGACTCGAGCGATAGTTTCGTTGAGTTCCTGAAGCTGCTTTTCCGCTTCAGCCTTAGTGTCGGTTTCCGGTGTAATTTCTTTTGCCATGTTTTCACCTTTTGTTTTCACTGGCTGAACAAAGTCTTTCACTTGAAAGCTTGTTTTTTACCTTGTTGCTTTTTAAAATACATCGTTTCACAGAGAAATCAAGTCCCGTTTGTGATTTTTGTTGAAAATATTTTTCTCCGATTCAATCAAGCTGTGAAAAAGTAAACGGTAAAACCGCTTCTTGCTCTCCCCACGCTCGTTTTATGCAGAAATTCAGCGGAAATAAAAGAAGAAAAAACTTCTTGTCCAAAATGGTTTATGCGGATTTGATCGCTGCGAAGACCTTTATTTTAGAGTGTCTGTGAAAAATGTAACAGCATGTTTTTCCCGGCTCGGCAAACAGTGGTCGTTTTCGGAATAAAGTTTATGTGAAAACAATCACAACAAAAGGGAGCGCGTGAAAAAAGGCGGCCGTTCCGGAGAACAAACCGCCAGATGAATTGAATGTGAAAAAGCTCAGCGCTCCACGGCGGCGCAAGCGAGCATACAGCACATTTCCACAAATGAAATGCCGGCCGTCGCGGCGGCCTTCGGCAGAAGACTGCTCGGGGTGCAGCCGGGGAGCGCGTTGCCTTCCAGAACCCAGACGGAGTCGTCTTTGCGGGAAATGAGAACGTCGACCCGGATCATGTCGCGGGCGTTCACGGCGCGGCTGTATTTTACGGCAAGTTCCTGCGCCTCCTTCTGCGCGGATTCGGAAATTCCGGTCGGCGGACAGATGTACTGCGTTTCTCCGTGGGCGTGCGTGTATTTGGCGTCGTAGTCGTAAAGCTTTCCCGGATAACGGATTTCGACGAGCGGAAGAGCTTTGCCGTTCAGAACGCCGACGGTCGATTCCACTCCGTCGATATACTGTTCCACAAGCGCCGGATGACCGTATTTGAACGAAAGCTCCAGAGCCGCGCGCCATTCCGCTTCGGAATTGACGAGCGAAAGCCCGAAGGTTGAGCCTTCCATCGGGGGTTTGACAATCAGAGGAAGTCCAAGCTCTTTCGGGAAGGGGGCGTCGAGGCTGTCGACCACTGCGCTCTTCGGATTGCGGATGCCGTTCGCATCCATGATGCGCTTGGAGGCGATTTTGTCCATGATGTCGCGGCACGCCTGAGAACCCGAACCGACGAACTTGATTCCTGCGTCCTCCAGCATCTTCTGGATGGTTCCGTCTTCGCCGAAACCTCCATGCAGGACCGGATAGACCACATCGGCCTTGCGCATGGCGTCGGTGATTTTGAGTTCCGCAATATCATACTCTTCGACATGGTGTCCCCCTTTGCGCAGAGCATCGGCAACCGCCGCTCCGGAGATCAGGGAGACTTTGCGCTCCGCGCTCGTTCCGCCTTTCAGCACAAGAATGTTCAAGGGGCGCGCAGCCTCCGCCGTTTTCTTTGTTTCCATATTCACAAACCTCAGTTCCATATTCAAAACGACTCCGCATCCGGTCCTCACCGCGAGGGCCATCCGGGACGCCAGAGCCGCACAGTCCGATTCCGAGACCTGTTTTGAATGATTCACGATCCAGTTCGCATGTTCCGGACTGACCCGCAGTTCTCCGCACGCGAAACTCTTTGCCTCCTGACGCTCCAGAAGGCGTCCGGCGGGAAGTTCCGGGGCTGGGTTGCGGAAGACGCTTCCCGCGGAACGTCCGCGCGGCGTCACGAGGGCGCGTCTGCGGCGTTCTTTGGCGAGCAGCCCGCGCTCGGCCTCCGGTTCGCAGGGGAAAAAGCGGAAAAACGCTTTTGTCACAACGCAGTCTTCCGGAAGCGGCGACGTGCGGTAACGCCATTCGTCGCGTTTGACGGGAACCCTGTGCAGAGTCCCGGCGGAAACATATTCGACCTCAACGAGAAAATCCGCAATTTCACTGCCGTTGGCTCCGGCGTTCATGCGGATTGCTCCGCCGACGGTTCCCGGAATTCCGCCGAGTCCGGCTGCGCCGCCGAATCCGTGTTCCGCCGCAAAATCCAGCAGAACGGAAAGCTTTGCACCCGCTCCGGCGGCAATCCGATTCCCGGCGATTTCCACTTCCCGGAATTTGTTTCCGAGTTTCAGAAAACAGATTTCAAGGGGAGAGTCCGAACCGATCAGATTGGTTCCCGCACCCAGCGGAAAGACCGGAATGCGGCGTTTGCGGCAGATCGCAATCACTGAAAACAGATCATCCATGGAATCCGGTTCGGCGAGGAAGAATCCCGCGAGACCGGCGCCCATGGATGTATAATCCGCCCAGCGGGCGGAAGAGTGAAAACGCACTCCCGGCAATGTTTCAGAGAAAATGCGCGGGAGTTCCGTCATCACTTTTTGTAAACCTTCGCAGGATCGAAGACGCGCTCGCCGACCACAACGAGTTCGCCGTTCTCATATTTGCGGAAGAAGCAGGAGTGATAGCCTTCGTGGCAGGCGGCTCCGCCGATCTGTTCGACCTTGAAAATGACCGTATCGAGGTCGCAGTCGACATAAATTTCCTTGACTTTCTGGACATTTCCGGATTCCTCGCCTTTTCTCCAGAGTTTCTGACGGGAGCGGGTCCAGTAGGTGGCGTTGCCGGTCTTCAGGGTTTCGTTCCAGGCTTCTTCGTTGATGTACGCGAGCATGAGGACATCACCGGTTTTCCAGTCCTGGGCAATTGCCGGGAGCAGACCGCCGCCCTTCGCAAAATCGAGTTTTACCATTTTTCTTCCTTACGTTATGTTAATGGGTTGCTGGCTTATTTCTTTTCCGGTTTCGCCTGACGCGCGGATGCGGCATCGGCTTCAGCCTCTTCCGCCGAGACGCTCTTTGCGACCGGGGTGACGGACGTCGGTTTCGTCTTGACGTCCGCGCTGACTTTTCCGGCCTTCGCAGGTGTGGTTTCCTCCGTCTTTACGGGAGTTTCCTCCGGCGGCTCCGCAGGAGCATTCGCTTCATCGGCGTTTTCCGGTCGGATAAAGAGCTTGTATCCGGCGACTTGCGCATTCGGGGACATGGAGGCGAAACCGACCTCTTCGCCGTAGTCGACCGTGACATGACTCCATGTGGACTGACCGACCTCCTTGCCGTCTTTGTCGTACCAGACAAAACGGTAGGCGAGAGGGATGTCCTGATATGAACAGAAAATCCAGTTCCAGGTGGAGTAGGTCTTCACGCGGGCGCGGACGGAGACATTTGTAAACTTGTTCTCCGTCTTCCAGGTGCGGACATACTCGAAATTGAGTTTATCCTGGAGAGAGGCGTCGAGCTCGATGTTTTTCTGCTGCTCTTCCGTAATGGCCGTCGGCGTATCGACTGCGGTGCAGCAGGCGGTGAAGAGCAGGGGGGCGGCGGCGACGCCGGCGATCAGAAGGTGTTTGCGGATGTTCATTTTAAATTCTCCTTATTTCAGCGAGAAGAACCGGGCGGATCCGACGATCTGCAGATCGGGGCATTCCGCGAGTTTCTCCAGGGCGGATTCGGTGTCGTCGAAGCGGAAGACGAGGACCGCGCGGTTGTTGCTTCCGTAGACGGAAGCGTACATGTACTCGACGTTGAGTCCATGCGCTTCAAGTTTTTCGAGAATGTCGGAAAGACCGCCGGGGGCGTCGTCCACTTCAAGCGCGATCACATCGTTGACGCTGACCGCGAATTTCTTTTCCTTGAGGACGTCGTACGCCTTCTGCCAGTCTTCGATGATGAAGCGCAGAATTCCGAAATCCTTGGTGTCGGCAAGGGTGAGAGTCGTGATGTTGAGTCCGGCGTCGGCGAGGGCTTTGCAGGGACGGCTCACGGAACCGGGTTTGTTTTCCACGAAAACGGAGATTTGTTTCAATTTCATGTTGCACGCTCCTTTCAGGATTTCTTTTCGTTGCGGAGGTCGAGCACTCGTTTCGCTTTGCCTTCGCTGCGCGGAATGGTGTTCGGCGGTACAATTTTAACCGGAGTGCGGATTCCGAGAATCCGTTCCACTGAATGAACGAATTTTTGCTGGAGTTCTTCCATCGCACGGACTTTGTCGCTGAAGTTTCCGGGATTGATTTCAACCTCGACAAGCATGTCGTCCAGGCCGTCGTCGCGGCGTGTGAGGATGATGCGGTAGTGGGGGAGGGAACCGTCAACCGCAAGAAGCCCGGTTTCGATCTGGGACGGGAAGACGTTTACTCCGCGGATGATGAACATATCGTCGCTGCGGCGCGAAATGCGCGCAATCCGGCGGATGGTCCGTCCGCATTCGCACGGTTCGGAGATGATGCGCGTCAGGTCGCGGGTGCGGTAGCGGATCATCGGCATGGCGAACTTGGAAAGAGTCGTGAAGACCAGTTCTCCCTCTTCGCCGTCCGGAAGGACTTCGCAGGTTTCCGGGTCGATGATTTCAGGGTAGAAATGATCCTCGAAAATGTGAATTCCCTTGTGACAGGTGCACTCGATGCCGACTCCGGGACCGCTCATTTCGGAGAGTCCGTAGATGTCGAACGCCTCGATTCCGGACTGTTCTTCGATGCGTTTGCGCATCTCTTCAGTCCATGGTTCAGCGCCGAAAACGCCGACGCGGATCGGAAGGTCGTGCAGGTCGATTCCCATCTGTCCCGCCTTTTCGCAGAGGTGGATGAAATAGGTCGGAGTGCAGCAGATTCCGGTTACGCCGAAGTCGCGCATCAGCATGATCTGGCGTTCCGTATTGCCTCCGGAAGCGGGAACAACGGTTGCGCCGAGAGCTTCCACGCCGTAGTGCGCGCCGAGTCCGCCGGTGAACAGACCGTAGCCGTAGGAGTTCTGGATGATGTCGCCGCGGTCGATCCCCGCCATGGAGAGCGCGCGTTTCATGCAGCTGACCCAGACGTCGATATCGTCTTTCGTATAGCCGACGACGATCGGTTTTCCCGTGGTCCCGCTGGACGCGTGGAGACGCACGACCTGTTTCATGTCAAGCGCGAAAAGACCGAACGGGTAGGTGTCGCGCAGATCTTTTTTCATCATGAACGGGAGCTTGGAAATATCGGAGAGCGAATGGATGTCGGCGGGTTTGACGCCCTTTTCATCCATGCGTCTGCGGTAGAACTCCACGTTGTTGTATTCATGCGCGACGATGCGCTGAAGACGTTGAAGCTGAACCTGCTTGAGCAGCGAACGCGGAATATAGTCCTGTGCGCTGACCGGGTTGTAATGAGTGGAAAGCATCGGGTCCTCCGTTTACTTTACAAACTCCGCACCTTTGCGGAACGCCTCCTGGTTGACGGGCAGAAGCTCGCCGGAGAAGGTTTCCGCGAGGAGCTGATTCCAGATTTCGTCCGGAAGTTTGAGATGGGCGTTCAGAGCGCCGAGCATCGCGATGTTCATGCTGCGTCCCGGATCGTAATCTCCGAGCATGGAGGGGGAAAGAACGATTCCGCCGGGTTTCAGCAGATGACGGCAGACTTCAACCTGATCTTCCGCGAGGGAGACGAGGAAATCCGCCTGTCCTTCGGGGATCATCGGGCTCCAGACTTTCGTGCCGAAACGGACGTCGCTGGAGACGGAGCCTCCGCGCTGGCTCATGCCGTGGAGTTCGCTTTTCTTGACGTCGAATCCGCTGCGGAAAGCCGCAGCAGTCAGCAGGTCGCTGGCGAGAATCACGCCCTGTCCGCCGATTCCGGCGAAGACTACGTTGATGGTGTCGAGAGTCATTTTGCGCCTCCGTTCTTTTTCGCGAATTTCGCCATTTTTTTCATCTGCAGAACGCAGGGGCGTTTCGCGATGATGACGCTGATGTCATTGGAGGCGAGACGCTCCTGAACGAGATTTTTGAACCGTTCGGTTTCCTTTGTGGTATCCACGATATCGACGTTGTTCACGCCGCATGCGCGGCAGACAGCTTCGAGATTGACGGGAATTGCGGGATCCATGTTGAGAAGATGCCCGGTGGCGGGATTCTCCTGAAGCCCGGTCATTGCGGTGGTGGAGTTGTCGAGAATGATGACGACGTGCCCGGTTTTCGGACGGTTGTACGCCATTTCAACGATTCCGGTGAGACCGCTGTGAAGGAAGGTACTGTCGCCGATCACGCTGACGACTTTGCGGGCCTGTTCTTCGGGGAGCGAACGGCGCAGACCGAGTCCGAGGCCGATGCTGGCGCCCATGCAGACGCACATATCGATTGCGCTGAACGGAGGAAGCGTGCCGAGCGTGTAACAGCCGATGTCGCCAGCTACGATGCAGCCGAGGTCGCGCAGAGTCTCGAAGGACTTGCGGTGCGGACATCCCGGGCAGAGTTGCGGGGGACGTCCCGGAACCGGCGCCGGATCCGGCGTGAAGTCGCGGTCAAGCTGCTTTTTGACGCGGTTGACGTTGAGTTCGCCGAAGAGGAGTGAATCATCCTTCGGCTCGACTTTGATTCCGGCGGCGGAAATGGCGTCGGCCAGGAAGCGGTCGCCTTCCTCAATCACGACGCAGCGTTTGACGGAGTTCGCGAATTCCGCGATTTTCTTCATCGGCAGCGGCCAGGTGAGTCCGAGCTTGAGCACGGAAGCTTCCGGCGCGGCTTCGCAGACGTGCTGATAAGAGATTCCGGAGCAGATCACGCCGAGTTCCTTTGAACCGGGTTTCACCTGTTCAAAACCGGAGGTTTCCGCGCAGGCGGCGAGTTCCTTCATGGTGTTTTCCAGACGGACATGCGCCTTTTTGGCGAATGCGGGAACCATGACGTTTTTCTGAATGTTCTTCACATAGGGCTTCTGGACGAACGGATTGGCTTCGCCGTGCAGATGAACGACGGTCTGCGAGTGACAGACGCGTGTGGTCATGCGGAGCAGGACGGGGGTGTCGAACTTTTCGGAAAGTTCAAAAGCCTTGATGGTGAAGTCGTATGCCTCCTGGGAATCGGACGGTTCGAGCATCGGCATCTTGGCGGCTTTTGCGTAGTTGCGGTTGTCCTGTTCGTTCTGGCTGGAGGCGAGTCCCGGATCATCTGCGGAAACAATGACGAGCCCGCCGTTGACGCCCGTATAGGTGAGAGTGAACAACGGGTCGGCCGCGACATTCAGTCCGACGTGTTTCATTGTGACGATGCTTCTGGCGCCGCCGAAAGAGACGCCGATACCGACTTCGAGCGCGACTTTTTCATTCGGAGCCCATTCGGCGGCCCCGCCGATTTTCGAAAAAGTTTCGAGAATTTCAGTCGACGGCGTTCCGGGATATCCGGCGCCGAGGCGGACGGAAGCGGCGAGCGCCGCATATGCGACAGCCTCATCTCCGCTGAGGATTCGTTTTTGGGACATTATAACCTCCTGCACAAGCACGAATTATTTGCTTTTATCAATCTTCAAAACTTACCACAATTCCGCCGTTTTTCAAGCGCGTTCGGATAAAAAAAACGTTTTTTCGCGCAGATTCGAACTCCCGCGCGGAAAAACGTTCCTGAAAAAATCCCCCGTGCTCGGAATCCTGTCCGGGAGCGGGGGAAAGAATGCTTATTTGCCGGACTGATACTCCTGAAGGGATTTCGGGAGTATGGCATTGCTGCGGGCGGCGGCGATGCCGGCAACCGTTGCTTTGGCGGCGGCGATTGTGGTCATGTAGGCAATATGCTGCTGGATCGCCATCATGCGGATGTAGCTGTCGTCGAGCTTTTCGCTGCGGTCCTTCGGTGTGTTGATGATCAGCTGAAGATCATGATTTTTGATCATGTCGCTGATATCGGGACGCCCCTCGCCAAGCTTGTTGACCTCGGTGTTCGGAATGGAATGTTCGTCCAGGAACTTGGAGGTCCCCTCCGTCGCATAAAGTTTGAAGCCGAGTTCATGCAGCTTCTGAACAATCGGCAGGAGGAACTCGCGGTCGCGGCGGTTCACCGTGACCAGCGCGGAGCCTTCCAGCGGAAGCGGGGCGTTTGCTGCTTTCTGACTCTTGAAGTAGGCAAGATCAAAGCTGTCCGCAATGCCGAGAACTTCTCCGGTGGAACGCATCTCCGGTCCGAGGACGGGGTCGACTTCCGGGAACATGTTGAACGGGAAGACAGCCTCTTTCACTCCGTAGTAGTTCTTGCACTTGCGTTCAAGAAGCGGAGCAAAATCGGAAAGTTTCTTTCCGAGCATGAGTCCTGTCGCGATGCGGGCGAGCGGAACGCCGGTGATCTTCGCAACCAAAGGAACCGTGCGCGATGCGCGCGGATTGGCTTCGATGATGTAGACTTTGTCGTGGCAGACCGCAAACTGAACGTTCAGGATGCCGTCGACCTTGAAATCTTTTGCAATTGCGGCTGCATAGCGCTCGATGGTTTCGAGATGTTTCTTCGGGATGGTGACCGGAGGCAGCACGCAGGCGGAATCGCCGGAGTGAATGCCGGCAAGTTCCACGTGTTCCATGATCGTGGCGACGAAGGTTTCATCGCCGTCGGAAAGCGCGTCGACTTCCGTTTCCGTTGCGTTGTCGAGGAAGCGGTCGATGAGCATCGGATATTCGGGGCTGACCTGGATGGCTTCGACGGCGTAACGCTTCAGGGTTTCTTCATCATGAATGACCGCCATGCCGCGTCCGCCGAGCACGAACGAGGGACGGACCATTACGGGATAACCGATTTTGCGTCCGAGTTCAACCGCCTGTTCGAGCGAGTGGGAAATGCCGCTTTCCGGCTGCGGGATGCCGAGCGCGATCATGCGTTCGCGGAAATATTCGCGGTCTTCCGCCAGACGGATTCCCTCAGGCTGAGTGCCGAGAATGTTCACGCCGGCGTCCTTGAGCTGCTGGGCGATGTTGAGCGGCGTCTGTCCGCCGAACTGGACAATGACGCCCTGCGGTTTTTCCTTCTCGTAGATGGCGAGGACGTCCTCGACGGTCAGCGGCTCGAAGTAAAGCTTGTTGCTGGTGTCATAGTCGGTGGAGACCGTTTCCGGATTGCAGTTGACCATGATCGACTCATAGCCCGCATCGCGGAGAGCGAACGCCGCATGGACGCAGGTGTAGTCGAACTCGATGCCCTGGCCGATACGGTTCGGACCGCCGCCGAGGATCATGATCTTTTTGTTTGGCGTGACGGCGACTTCGTCCTTCGCATCCTTTGCGTAGGTGGAGTAGTAGTAAGCCGCGTTTTCGACTCCGGAAACCGGAACCGCGCGGAAGACGGCCTTTACGCCGAGCGCAAGACGGCGGTCTCGGACCTGTTTCTCGGAAACGTTGAAGAGAGCTGCGAGATACTTGTCGGAGAATCCGTCGCGTTTCGCCTGAATCAGCAGATCGTCGGAAAGCGTGTCGAATTCATGTTTCTGAAGCTCGATTTCGAACGCGGCAAGTTCAGCCATCTGTTCGATGAAGTAGCGGGTGATCTTCGTCAGTTTCACGATATCATCGACGGCGACGCCTTTTTTCAGCGCTTCATAAATCTGGAAGTAGCGTTCGCTGTTCGGTGTGATGATGCGGGTGCGGAGTTCGTCGGCGGTGAGCTTTTCAAACTTTTTGACTCGACCGAGTCCGGAGCGTCCGATTTCGAGTGAGCGTATCGCTTTCTGGAACGCTTCCTTGAAGTTTCTGCCGATGCTCATGACTTCGCCGACGGCCTTCATCTGAGTGCCGAGACGGTCCTTCGCCTGCGCGAATTTTTCAAATGCCCAGCGGGCGAACTTCACGACGACATAATCGCCGGAGGGGGTGTAACGGTCGAGCGAGCCGTCGCGCCAGTAAGGAATGTCCTTCAGGTCGAGTCCCGCGGCGAGGCGGGTGGAAACGCTGGCGATCGGGAAGCCGGTGGCTTTCGAGGCGAGGGCGCTGGATCGGGAGGTGCGCGGGTTGATTTCAATCACGATGATCCGGTCGTCAACCGGGTTGTGCGCGAACTGAACATTTCCGCCGCCGATGATGCCGACGCCGTCGACGATGCGGTATGCATAATCCTGAAGGCGTTTCTGAACCGACTCTGGAACGGTCAGCATCGGTGCGACGCAGAAGCTGTCGCCGGTGTGAACGCCCATCGGATCGACGTTTTCAATGAAGCAGACCGTGATTTTCTTTCCGGTTGCGTCGCGGACGACTTCGAGTTCGAGCTCTTCCCAGCCGATGACGCACTCTTCCACGAGCACCTGGTGAATCATGCTGGCGTCGAGTCCGCGGGAGCAGACTTCGCGGAGTTCTTCCACGTTGTAGACGATGCCGCCGCCGGTTCCGCCCATGGTGTAAGCGGGGCGGAGGACGACCGGGTAACCGAATTCCTTCGCAATTTTTTCGGCCTCTTCGAGGGAGTAGCAGGGCTCGGATTTCGCCATGGGAATGCCGAGCTGCCTCATGGTCTCTTTGAAGGTGATGCGGTCTTCGCCGCGCTTGATGGCGTTCAGGTCGACGCCGATGACTTTGACATTGTTTTTGGAGAGGATGCCGGCTTCATCGAGTTCGATGGAGAGATTGAGCGCAGTCTGTCCGCCGAGATTCGGCAGGAGGGCGTCGGGTTTCTCTTTCTGAATGATCTTTTCGATGCTGTCGACTGTGAGCGGTTCAATGTAGGTGTGGTCCGCCATGCCCGGGTCGGTCATGATGGTTGCGGGGTTGGAGTTTACAAGGACAATTTCATAACCTTCGTTGCGAAGGGCCTTGCAAGCCTGGGTTCCCGAGTAATCGAATTCGCAGGCCTGTCCGATAATGATCGGGCCGGAACCGATAATCAATACTTTGTGAATGTCCGTGCGCTTGGGCATGTGTTCCTCCTCTGTTTTCTATTACAGTAGTCGGAACCTAACTATACACCCGAAACGGGATTTTTCAAACGGGAGACGGTTATTTTCTCACGATTTCGGCAACTTTCGTCCAGGAATCCAGCTTTTGGCGGTAGGTCAGCGCTGCTGCGGCGGGGCTGGTCGAGGGGAGACGCTCAATTGCAAGACCGCGTTGAAACAGCGGGGCGTGATAGCGCTTCAGAAAGTTGAATGACGCCGTGCCGTTGCAGAAAATGTGCGTGATGGTCGGAGTCCGGTCAATCAGTCCCGCAATATCGTTCGGGACCGGATCGGTGATTTTCGTATCGAGACTTCCTGTTCGGCGGCAGAATGCGAGCGTATCCCACAGAGCAATCCGGTTCTCGCCGAGTTTGCGCAGACGCTCCGGATAGGGGAGATTGCGGGAGAAGTCGAAAAGCTCTCCCATAATCTTCCAGAATGCATTCTGCGGAAACGCATAGTACTGCTGCTGACGGAGCGATTCCTCTCCGGGCATGGAGCCCAGAATCAGAACTTTCGCCCCCGGATAAACGCTCGGGGGAAAGGATTGTTTCCGCTCTGTCATTTTTTGCGGTCCCGCTTGTCCTTCCAGTCGGGCTGACGGTAGCGGGAAGCGCGTTTCTTTTTCAGCATCTGAATCTGCGTCCGACGGTCGCGGAGACCGCGGTGGACTTCGATTTCCTCGCCCGTGTAGGGGTTCTTTCCGCTGTAATACATTGCGGCGCCCATGGTCATCGGGAGGGGAATGTAGTCCTGGACCTGCTGCGGACTCCAGTGATGCGCCTCCAGAAAGTCGTCCACGACTTTCATTTCCTCTTCGGTGCAGCCGGGAAAGTTCGAAATGAAGAGCGGAATCAGGTATTGTTCCTTGCCGATCTGCTTGTTGCATCTGTCGAACATTTTCATAAACGCTTCGAGCTCGCCGGGCTGTCCTTTGCGCATGAGATTCAGAACGCGCGGATGCAGATGTTCCGGCGCGACTTTGAGATGTCCGGAAACATGGTTCCGGATGATCTCAAGGGTCAGCTCCGGCTGGCGGAGCGCGAGATCCAGGCGCATGCCGGAATTCAGAAACACTTTCCGGATGCCCGGTGATTTCATCGCCGTCTTGAGAAGCTTCAGCAGAGTCGAGCCGTCGGGAACATAATTGTCGCACGGTTTCGGCCACATGCAGGATATGCGGCGGCATTTTTCGCACTTCGCATGATCGGCGACCCGGTTGCCGAAAATATTGGAGGCCGCGCCGCCGATGTCGCTGATGATGCCGTTGAAGCCCGGCAGTTTTTTGATCCGTTCGATGCTGCGCATCACAGACTCGGGCGAGCGGGAGACAAGATGGCGGGTCTGGTGCGAAACAAGACCGCAGAACGCGCATCCGCCCGGGCAGCCGCGGACGGCGGGGACGGAGAATTTGACGCATTCATATGCGGGAATCGGCTCTTTGTAACTCGGGTGCGGAGCCATGCCGTAGGGAAGTTCGCAGACATGGTCGAGCTCCGCCTGCGAGAGCGGGGGATTCGGGCGTTCAAGAACAAGAAGGCGGTCGTTGTAACGTTGAATCATGCGGCGTCCGCACCACGGATTCATCTCCGCTTCCACCCTGCGCGTCTGTTCGAGAAGCGCGTCTTTATCCGAGCAGATCCGTTCATAGGAGGGGAGTTCCACGCAGCCGGACGCGTCGAATTCCTTCGAAGCGTTTCCGCCGAGAAACCGCGCGGTTCCGGGAATGCCGTCGAGCGGCTTGCCGTCGCGGATGCGGGTGTAGACTTCCAGCGAAGCCGTTTCGCCCATTCCGAAAATCAGGATGTCGGCTTTGGATTCGACGAGTTCGGAGGGATGCATCTTGTCCTGCCAGTAGTCATAGTGTGCGACGCGGCGCAGGCTCGCTTCGACACCGCCGAGGACGGTTTTGATTCCGGGGAATGCGCGTTTGGCGAGCTGGGTGTATACAACCGCCGCCATCGGAGGCCGTTTTCCGGTTTTGCCGCCCGGGGAGTACATGTCGTCTTTGCGGAAACGGCGGCCGACGGTGTAGATGCAGACCATGGAATCCATGTTGCCGGAAGAGACGCCGACTGCAACGTTGGGGCGTCCCATGACTTTGAGAGATTCGGGATCCTTCCAGTCCGGCTGGGCGACCACGCCGACGCGGAATCCCTTGTCGAGCAGGTAACGCCCGATCACGGCTGTTCCGAATGACGGGTGCTCCACATAGGCGTCGCCGGTCAGAAGAAGAATGTCGATGGAATCCCAGCCGAGAGCGTCCATCTCGCGCCGGGACATCGGCAGGAATTTTACGTTTTCGTACATAAGAGTTCAATCCTCGCCGTTCAGGTTTCGTCTCGCATAAACCGACTGCACGATGCCGAGACAGGACAGCGTGGCAAGCATGAAAGTTCCGCCGTAACTGACGAGCGGGAGCGGGAGCCCCGTAACCGGCATGAGGCGGATACTCATTCCAACATTCACGATCGTGTGCAGAGCCAGAACCGCGCCCAGCCCCGCGCACAGACATCGTCCGAATCCGTCGGGCGCAATCAGAGCCGTGCGGAAAATGGAAATCATCAGCAGAGTATACGCCAGCATCAGCAAAGCCGAACCGAGAAAACCGGTCTCTTCCGCTATCACCGAAAAAATGAAGTCGGAATTAGAAACTGTCTGCGGCAGATATCCGAGCTGGTTCTGCGTCCCCTGCATAAAACCTTTTCCGGAAAAGCCGCCGCTTCCGACGGCAAGTTCCGACTGCCGCTGATTCCAGCCTTTGTTCAGCGGATCGGCTTCCGGATTCAGGAACACATGAATACGCGCCTTGTGGTATGGCCGCAGCATCGAATAGCCGATCGGGGCGGCGACCGCAATCGCAATGATTCCGATCAGCAGCACCCGCAGCCGCAGTCCCGCGGCGAAAGCGACAACGAATACTCCGAAGACCAAGGTCAGCGCCGTACTCAGATTCGGTTCCCGGAAGATGAGAAATCCGGGAATTCCCGTCAGCAGAAGCATCAGGCCGACCGAGCGCCAGCGTGTAATCCGGAAACGTTCCGTCGTGAAGAGCCATGCCGCAAGAATCACCGTCAGCAGTTTTGCTATTTCAGATGGCTGGACGCTCACTCCGGCAATATCCAGCCAGCGGCGTGCGCCGTAAAATTTCACGCCGAAAAACAGGACATAGACCAGCAGAAAGAGCGAAACCGGATAGAGGGCAAGCGCGAAAATCCCGTAGGAATGATAATCAAAAAGGGAAAGGGCCAGCCAGAGAACCAGTCCGAGTCCGATCCACACGAGCTGACGCTGCCAGAATTCCGCATAAACGCCGCCGACCTGCTGACCGGTTCCGTAAATGAACAGAACTCCCGCGGCCAGCAGAGCCAGCATAGGAAGAATCTGAAGCGCGTCGAAGCGCGCAAAAAAAGAACGGAGCACAGTAAACGCCGGAGGAGCCTCAGCCAGCCTTTTATCGTGAATCAGCGGCATAGAGCGTTGTCTCCGGCGCGCAAACGTGCGTTACTTGACTTCAAAAGTCTGCGTTCTCTTCGGTCCGACGGAAACGATGCCGACTTTGGCGCGGACTTCCTTCTCCATGCGGCGGAGGTAAGCCTGAGCGTTCGCGGGGAGTTCCTCGAAGGAACGCGCGTTTGTCGTGGTTTCGCTCCATCCGGGGAGAGATTCGTAGACGGGTTCGACCTTGTCGAGCAGAGCGCAGTCCGCCGGGAACGTGTCGTAAATCCTACCGTCGATCCTGTAACCGGTGCAGATTTTGACTTCCTTGAGTCCGTCAAGCACATCGAGCTTGGTCACCGCGAGGTAATCAACGCCGTTGATCATGCAGCTGTGACGGCAGGCGACGACGTCGAACCAGCCGCAGCGGCGGGGGCGCCCGGTCGTTGCGCCGAATTCGCCGCCCTGATTGCGGAGGTAATCGCCCTGTTCATCAAAGAGTTCGGTCGGGAAGGGGCCTTCGCCGACGCGGGTGGTGTACGCCTTGATGACGCCCCAGACGCCGGTAATGGCACGCGGGGAAAGGCCGGTTCCCGTGCAGGCGCCGCCGGAGGTGGTGTTGCTGCTGGTGACGTACGGATACGTTCCGTGGTCGATATCGAGGAATGCGCCCTGGGCGCCTTCGAGAAGAATGCGCTTGCCTTCCAGACGCGCCTTGTTGATGCTGTCGACTGTATCGGTGATGTAGGGTTTGACGTATTCAAGCGCGGGGAGGAGTTCCGCCCATGCGGTTTCGACGTCAAGTCCGGTCGCGCCGTTGGGGACGTAGAGTTCGTTGTAGGCTTCCGCCTCATCGTCGAAATGCTTTTTGAACCGTTCCAGATCGAGAATTTCGCAGGCTCTGAGACCGGTGCGGATGGCTTTGGAGGTATACGCCGGACCGATGCCGCGGAGGGTCGTGCCGATCTTTTTGCCTTTGGAGGCCTTGGCTTCGTTGTAGGCGTCGAGCAGTTTGTGCCACGGCATGATGAGCTGGCAGCGGTCGCTGAGCTGAACGTTTGCAACGCTGACCCCGCGCTCCTCGAGAGCCTTCATTTCCTTCATCAGGGCGAGCGGATCGACGACGACTCCGTTGCCGATGACGTTGATGACTTCGCTTCTGAGAATTCCGGAAGGAATCAGATGGAGAACGTATTTTTCGGAACCGTTTTCGACGGTATGGCCCGCGTTGTTTCCGCCCTGAAATCGGACGACCATATCGGCGTCGCGAGTGAGTACATCAATGATTTTACCTTTACCCTCGTCACCCCACTGGATGCCGACGAGCACGTTTACGGACATAGTTTTCATAGTAACCCGATTCGTTGTTTTCCGGTTCTCTGTTCTGTCATTCAGAATGACACCACACAAAGCAGTTATAATAAACCATTTTCCTGAAAAATCAAATGGAAAGCAAAAAATAAAAGACTTTTTCCCGTTTGCGGGTTTAAAATCCGTGAAGACGCAATATAGTACCGGAACAACAGGGAGAACATCATGGAACTTCTGAATACGCTTCAAAACGCGCTTGAGCCATACCCGTGGGCGTACAGCGCCGTCATCGCCTTCGTTTTGGCTGCCGCGGCGCTGCTGGTCAATGTAATCATCAAATTCGTGCTTTACCGCATATTGCAGCGTCTTCTCCATATTCTTCCGCCGAAAGGGAGCGAAGAATACAAAGTCTGTCTTGCGATTGTTTCGCGGCTGGCCAATATCGTTCCCGCCGTCGTCCTCGGCGCGGGAGCTGCGGCGATCCCCGGAATCCACGAGGTTCCGGCGACCCTCATCCGGAACATCAGCGCGGCGTTCGTCATTCTGATGTTTACTCTGGCTCTCGGCAATGTGCTTGATCTGGTCGACATCATCTATCACCGGCGTTCCGAATCGGCAAACCGCCCGATCAAAGGGTATCTTCAGCTGCTGAAAATCTGCTTCTGGGCGGTTGCGTTGATTCTGACCGCGGCGACCCTCATCAACAAAAGCCCGCTGATGCTTCTCTCCGGACTCGGGGCAATGGCTGCGGTGCTCATCCTGATATTCCAGGACACCATTCTTTCCGTCGTCGCCGCCCTTCAGATCCGCTCCAATGACATGATCCGGATCGGCGACTGGATTGAGATGCCCACGCAGAACACCGACGGTTATGTCATCGAGATCGCCCTTCACACCATCAAGGTGCAGAACTGGGACAAGACCATCTCCACGATTCCGGTCCGCAAGCTCATCACCGATTCCTTCAAGAACTGGCGCGGCATGTTCGAATCCGGCGGACGCCGCATCAAGCGTTCCCTTTATATCGACCAGCGCAGTGTGCGCTTCCTCTCCGAAGAGGAAATCCGCAAACTGGAGGATTTTGTTCTGATCAACGACTATCTGGAACACAAGAGGAAAGAGCTTGACGACTGGAACGCGAATCTCGCTGCGCAAGGGGCAAAACCGATCAACGGACGCCGCATCACCAACCTCGGAACCTTCCGCGCGTATGTGGAACAGTATCTCCGTCATCATTCCGGAATCAATCAGGAGCTGATGCTTCTTGTCCGTCAGCTTCCGCCCGCTCCGACCGGGATCCCGCTTGAGATCTACTGCTTTACCACTGCGGTGAACTGGGTTCCGCACGAAAAAACGCAGTCGGACATCTTCGATCACCTGCTCGCCATTCTTCCGGTTTTCGGTCTCAGGGTCTTCCAGCAGTGCAGCGATGTCAGCGGCATGATTCCGGCGCGTTTTGAGGCGGAGCAAAACGCGGCAAACAGTTAAATCCAATTTGATTTTATTGCGCCCCGCAAGTATATTACCGGATACAACAGAAAGGAAGTGCATCTTGTCATGAATTTTGCTGAAACTCTTACGCCGGAAGCTCGCCGCGGAGCGCGTCTGAACGCCTATGCATCCACCTGGTTCGGATGCTTCACCGATGTGATGATTGACAGCAGCGCAATCATCATTCTTTATCTGACCATGCTGAAAAGCTCGGAAATGGCAACCATGTTCGCCATGAGCTTTTCGGGAATCGTCGCGATGTTCATGATGATTCCCATGGCGGGAGTCGTCGACCGCTTCGGAGTGAAGCGCTGCATCTACGCCTCCGCCTGGATAGCGCTCGGCTCCTACCTGCTGATGGCGATCGCGCCGGTGTTCGGCAAAACCGCGGCAAGCGGGATCGTGCTGACGGGATGTCTGCTGTTCAGCGTGTCGCGTCCGCTCTGGAGCGCAGCATGGTATCCGCTGCTGAATGACATCCTGCTTCCGGAAGAGCGCGGAACTTTCTTCGGAAGAATGCGGTTCAGCTACATGATTCTGACCGGAAGCGTCTTCTTCGTCATCGGTCTGGTGATGGGAGAAAATCCGCCGGAATGGTTCCTCCAGACCGTGATCGGGGCGGCGGGGCTCCTGATGTTCGGACGCATAGTCTGCATCAGCCGCATTCCCGTTTCCGCTTCGGCGGAGGGAAAATACGATCTGAAAAAAGCGTTCGGGATTTCCATTCGCAACGGGCCGCTCGTGAGCTTCTCGGTTTATGTCTGCTGTCTCAGCGCGGCGTTCTGCCCGCTGGCTCCGCTGGTTCTGCTCTACCTGAAAAAAGGGATCGGCTGCGGCGACAACGTCGTCCAGACCGTTTCTTCCGTCGGCATTGCCGGACTCATCTGCGGATATTTCTTCTACGGTCCGCTGCTTGCGAAAATCGGGATGAAACGTCTCCAGCTGATCACGCATGCCCTCTACATTGTCATTCCGTTTCTGCTGTTTCTCTGCGGCAAGAGCATGCCTGCTCCGGCATGGATCGCGGGGGGATTGCTCTTCATCGGCAACTTCGCATTCGCATGTTTCAACTGCAGTTTTTCGCGTGAGACTCTCGCGCTGGCGCGTCCGGGCAACTCGGTGATGGCGATGGCGTTCTGTCAGACCTACCAGCAGCTGGGAATGGGAAGCGGACGGGTCGTCACCTCCTTCCTGCTCGGAAGCGGAATGTTGGCGACCCAGTGGAACTGGCGCGGATTGAGCGTCTGCAACTATCAGACGCTCTTCCTGATAGAAGCGTTCTTCGGATTGTTCTGCCTGATCATGCTCTTCTGCATCCCGTCAGTCGTTCCGAAGCACGAAGATTATTATGAGCCGTGATCATTTCTCGCGGCTCAGTCCGAAGATTGTGTAAAGCACCGGTTCATTGCCCGCGACGATTGCGAATTTTGCGCTTGAACCGAGTTTCAAAGGACGGCCCTGCGGGTCGATGGTGATGAGAACCGGATATTTCGCAGTCGCCGTCTTTCCGTTTTCAACCGGCGTGTCGTAAACGCGTTCCACTCGTCCGAGGAAAATTCCGTATTCCAGGCGGTTGAAGACTCCGCTTGAAATCCGCACGCTCTGTCCTGGGTGAACTTTGCGGACGAGTCCTTCATCCACATAGGCGAGTCCTTTGATGAGATTGCCGGCGGCAAGGTTTGCTGCGACTTTTCCCTTTTCCACGTACATGGTGTACTTGCACGGCAGATTGATGATGCGTCCGCCGACCGGAGCGATCAGTTTGCAGTCGTCGATATAGCGGCGGATGAATTTGAGCGAGGCGCGTTTGCTTTCGATTTTCGCCTGAACAAGCGCGAGGTCGCGGCGCGCCTTTTCGACGGTTTTCTCGCCGAGTCCGCCGCGGACCATGCGCAGATTTTCCTCCGCGCGGGCGACTTCCGCTTTGTTTCGGATGAATTCTATTTCCGCGTTTTCGTATTCGTGCTGGGAGATCGCGTGTTTGTCGCGCAGGCTTTCCAGACGTTCGAGGCGGGTCGCGGTGCGTTTCAGGCGGTCGCGGCTCTCCGAGAGATTGGTTTCCGCATACCAGAGTTCTTTCGGAAGCGGGTTCGCTTTGAGCGCTTCCAGTCCCGCTCTTTTCACTTCCAGTTCCGCCTCCAGTTCATGAATGGCGGATTGAATGGATGCGTATTCCTCCTCATACTTTGTCGCGTCGATCTGCGCGAGGACTTCACCTTTGCGGACGTCGTCGCCTTCATCCACATTCAATTTGAGAATGCGCCCGTCGACGATGCCGACGACTTCCACGGGAAGTTCCGAGGTGATTTTGCCGTCCGCGTAAATCACATCTTCGATTTCAATGAGAAACAGGGATGCGATTCCCGCAAACAGCAGAAGGGAAAGGGTGATTCCGATGGTCGCAAAAATGTGCAGCTTTGCCCGGAAATCATGCTTGTGCTGAAGTTCCATGTTCATCATGATTTCGCCTCCTCTTTTTCCGTACTGCCGCCGGGTTCACGCTGTTCTTTCAGCTGCATGGCGTAGAGTGAACGATAGGGTCCGTCCTGGCAGAGCAGCTGCTCGTGCTGTCCCGTCTGCGCGATTTCGCCGTCTTTGAGAACGACGATTAGATCGGCGTTGCGGACGGTTGAGAGCCGGTGTGCAATGATGATTGTGGTCCGCCCCGCCATGAGTTTGTCGAGCGCGTGCTGGACAACCGCTTCGGAGATGGTGTCGAGAGCGCTTGTGGCTTCGTCCAGGATGAGAACGGACGGGTTGTGCAGAACTGTGCGGGCGATTGCAATGCGCTGCTTCTGTCCGCCGGAAAGAGAGACGCCGTTTTCGCCGACTTCGGATTTGAAGCCGTTGGGCAGATCGCGGATGAATTCGTATGCGTTCGCCATTTTCGCCGCTTCCACGACCTCTTCAAAAGTGGTGTCGTCGCGCCCGTAGCGGATGTTTTCTTCAATGGTTCCGCTGAACAGGAAGGATTCCTGAAGAACGATGCCGACGTTTGCACGAAGCGAATTCACGCTCAGATCGCGGATATCCACGCCGTCAAGCAGGATGCGTCCGCCGGAGACGTCATAGAAGCGCATGAGCAGACTGGCGATTGTCGACTTTCCCGAACCGGAGGGGCCGACGAGCGCGACTTTGAGTCCGGGCTTGACGTCGAGCGTGAAATCCCGCAAAATCGGTTTCTCCGGTTTATAATGGAAACTGACATGTTCAAATGTGACATGTCCTTTTGCATGACCGATGCTGACGGGATTTTCCTTTTCCTTGATTTCCGGGACGGTATCCATCAGGTTCAGCAGACGGTCCGCGCTGACGGCTCCTTCGCTGATTGCCGGGGCGAAGTTGGTGATGCCGGAAATCGGAGTGAAGAACATCTGAATGTAGGTGTAGAAGGCGACGAGTTCGCCGATCGTCATGCGTCCGGTTGAAACAAGGTAGCCGCCGACGCCGAGGACGGCGACGAGGGTGTAGGCGGAAAGCTGGTCCATGACGATCGTCAGGGAAATCGCGCGCATGGAGAGCGTGAGCGACATGTCGAAAGTCGGCTTGAGCCGCTCCATGAACGAACGGTTTTCCGTCCGTTCCTTGCCGAACGATTTCACGACTTTGATGCCGTTGATGACCTCCGCGAGGTTGGCGGAAACTTCGGACATGTGTTCGCGCAGAACCTGCGAACGCCGTTTCAGCATCTTCCGGAAGGTCGAGAAGACGAAGTAGACCACCGGGAGAACAAACACGCAGATCAGCGAAAGAGTCGGACTCAGGAAAATGAGCATCACGCTGACGAAAATCAGCTGGAAGAGGTTTGAGGCCATGCCGACAATCACCGTTGAAATCATCGCCTGCAGCGCCGCCACGTCGGTGAGGATGTTGGAAATCAGTTTTCCGGTGCGGTACTCCTGATAGAAGCGCAGGGAAAGACTCTGCAGGTGTTTGAAGAGCTTCACGCGCAGATCGAAAAGCATGCGCTGAATCGGATAGTGCGTGAAGTAGTTGCTGGTGTAGAAGAAGAACGCGCGGATCCAGTAGAGGAGGATCACGCCGCCGAGCAGGACGAAGAGCAGGCGCAGATCCGACCCTCCGAGCGCTTTGTCGATGATGATTTTGAGTACCAGCGGCATGAGCAGTCCGAGACACGTGCTGCAGATATGAAACACGATGCAGACATTGAGCATTCCCTGATACGGTTTGACGAATTGGTACAGCTTTTTAAAATGCGCCAGGTCTTTGTTTTTCATGGTTGGGGAAATTCCGGCTTGGGTTTGGGGTTTCAACGGGTGTACTGAGAATCAAGAGCGTTGTTCTGATTTCAAGTGATCCGATGTTCCTTTTCAGCCTTTTGAGGATTTGATACGGAGAAATGCCGTTCAGGTGTACTGTAGCCCCGTCCGGAGAAAATACAACCCCGTTTCAAAGAAAAACGGAAAAATTTTTCTCAGATCCGGAATACGGATCCGATCTTTTTCCCGAGAATCGCGCCCGCCGCGGCAAGCGTCGCGGCAAGGAAAACCATCGTCCAGACGCCGAACGCGCAGGCGGTGAAGGGACCAGAACCGAGAATCTGCGAAAGGTCGTAAATCGCGCGGGTGATCGGGAAGTATTCCGCCTTCTGAGCGAGAATCAGGGAGTCGGAAACCTCCAGCATGGAAAAACTGAATGCGAAGAGAGCGCCGACCACCAGATTCGCCGCAATCAGCGGAATCGTAATGCGGCGGAGCGTGCGGAGCGGTCCCGCGCCGAAGGTTCGCGCGGCCTCCTCGAATTCGGCAGGCGTCTGCTCCAGCCCGGCGCTGGCCGAGCGCAGAACGTAGGGAAGGCGGCGGACAGCGTAAGCAATTGCAAGCAGCCACATCGGGTTGTCCTGCGGATTGAAGATTTCCGCCGCCCAGTCATAATTCACCGTCATGCCGAGATAGCCGAACGCCACCACAATTCCGGGAACCGCGAGAGGAAGCATTCCGAGCGCATCGAGCAGCCATGCAAACGGGAGTTTCCAGCGCTGAACGATCAGCGCGATGGCGAATCCGACCGCAAGCGCGGCAATCATCGCAAGCGAGGAGTAACGCAGACTGTTCAGAATGCTCGGAACAACCAGTTTGTTGGTCAGCGCGTTTTCAAAGTTGAGCAGACTCCAGTGTTCCGGCAGAATCGTGCCGTACCAGTTGAGCGAGAAGGCTGTCAGAATCAGAGCCGCATGCGGCAGAACGGCAAGCGCGGTTACAAGAATGAAAAATCCCGTCGGGAGCAGCCCGCGCAGTCCCGGAAGACGTGCGGCCGAACTGCCGAGGGTTCCCTTGACAACCGTTCCGGCGGAAGATTTCAACAGCCATTTCGCCAGCAGGTACATGATGGAGGAAAGAATCAGCATCACGGTCACCAGCGCATATGGTTCCGGATTTGTTTCCAGTTCCGTAAGACCGTTGAGAATCTGAACGGGTGTTACGCGGTTGTAACCGAACATCAGAGGAGTTCCGAGTTCGGTGAAACTCCAGATCAGCACGATGCTTCCGCCCGCGAGAATTCCCGGTTTCAGCAGAGGCAGAGTAATGCGGAAGAATCTGCGCCAGACACCCGCGCCGAGGTTCCGCGCGGCCTCCCGCAGAGACGGATCTATGTTGCCGAGCGAGGAGACCAGATTCAGATAGAGTATCGGATAAAGATGCAGCGCTTCAATGAAGCAGATCGACCAGAAGCGTCCGTTTCCTCCGAGGAAATCGATGCGTGCAAAACCGCAGGAAACGAGAAGCGTGTTGATCACGCCGTAGTGTCCGAGAATCTGCTGGAACCCGAGAGCTCCGACGAACGGCGGCAGAATCATTGGAACCATTGCCGCGAGGTGCGCGAGGCCCTTCCCGGGAAATTCGTATGCATCGTAGAGAAACGCCATCGGAAGCGCGATGAGAAAAACCATAAACGTTGTCACAGCGGCAATCCGGAAGGAATTCACGAGTCCTTCCAGATAGATGAAGTTTGAAAACACCTCTTTGATCAAAGATGGATTCAGCCCCTCCGCCACGACGGTATAGACGGGCAGGAGCAGGAAAAGAAACAGGAACGCCGTAATCAGAACGGCGAGCAGTGCGCGGAAGAGTTGCCGGAGAATCATTCGAAACCTCATATTTTATGTATTATAATATGCCACTTCTCCCGGAAGATTGCAAATGCGGGAATGAAAATAGACGGAATTCCGTTTACGGCGGAACGGACGCGGAGAAACTCTCTCCTGCGTCCGCCCGGAGTCCGGGCGTCCCTTCCGGAAACGAGACGGTTGAGGCGTTTCGGCAGGATTCTGTGAAGTCGCGGCGGCGGAAGCGCCTAGAAAATCAATCTCCGGTCTTCCATCGCCGTTCCGAAAAGACAGAATAAATGAAAATCTCTCTTGACTTTCCCGCGTCTGTGATATAATGTAAGCGGAATGCAAAAAAAAGAGGTTTTATGTCTATCGGAAAGAACCAGAAACTGGACCCGCTGACGCGCGAGTTCACGGAGAAACATCCGGATACCTGCGCGGCTGTGACGGCTACCGCGGAACAGAAGCTCCGGTACGGAGTTGTCGGGCTGTTTCTGCTTTTCCTGCTGATGTATCGCTGCGACCTCTTTGTTCTGCTGGTCTGCGGCGTCATGATGCTGCTCTACTCCGGCGCCGTGCTGATCCGGCTGACGGCGGCGATCCGCTCTCTTTCCCGCCGCAGCATGGAACACGTTTCGGCGGATGAAATCGCAAACGACGATCTGCCGGTCTACACCATTCTCGTTCCGCTTTACCGGGAGCCGGAAGTCGCGGAAAAAATTGTGAAAAGAATCGCCGCGCTGAATTATCCTCCGGAAAAACTCGATGTCAAACTTCTTTTGGAAAGCGACGACGAGCTGACTTTCCGCGAACTGAAACGGACGGAACTGCCTTCCGGATTTACAGTCCTGCGCATTGCCGACGCTCAACCGAAGACCAAGCCGCGCGCCTGCAATTTCGGTCTGCGCGAAGCCAAAGGGGAGTTCTGTGTCATCTACGACGCCGAAGATATTCCCGATCCCGATCAGCTCCGCAAAGCGGTCGCCGTGTTCCGCCGCGATTCGGAAAAGCGGCTCGCGTGTGTTCAGGCGAAACTCAATTATTACAATTCCCGTCAGAACTGGCTGACCGGATTCTTCACGGTTGAGTACACTGCGTATTTCGACCTGATGCTTTCCGGCTGGCAGAAATTCCGCATTCCGCTTCCGCTGGGAGGAACCTCAAACCATTTCCGGACCGCATATCTGCGTGAACTCGGCGGATGGGATCCCTTCAATGTGACGGAAGATTGCGAGCTCGGATTGCGGATTTATGAAAAACGCTGGAGCACCGCCGTTCTTGATTCCACGACTCTGGAAGAGGCGAATTCGCGTCTCTGGAACTGGATGCGCCAGCGGTCGCGCTGGGTCAAAGGGTTTATTCAGACTCATCTTGCGCACTACCGCAACCCGTTGGTGACAATCCGGCGGCTGGGGTTGCGCGGCGCGGCGGGGGGGTACATGGCGGTCGGCGGGGCAAGTCTGATGATGCTCACCAATCTGATTTACTGGCCGCTGACTCTCTTTTACCTGTTTCTCTTCTTTCACGGCCTTTCCGCGGGAGAAACTGCAGGGTCTCTGCTGGCCGCATCGCCCGAACGCGAAAATCTGTACCGGGGCGTGGAGCTCTGCGGCGTTACATGGAAAGTCTGGCCGATGCTTTACACGGGGGAGGGCGAGGATCCGTTCTGGGCGATCCTCTCGCAAGTTTTCTGCGCCGGTTCGCTTTTCCTTTTCCTCTCGAATTTTCTGCTGGTCGGCGTGCATGTCGCGGCGGTTGTAAAGCGCGGATTCTTTCATCTGATTCCCCATGCCCTTCTGATGCCGTTCTACTGGGTGCTGATTTCCCTCGGCGCATGGAAGGGTTTCCTTCAGATTTTCACAAAACCGTTCTACTGGGAAAAAACGCTGCACGGGCTCGATGCGGCGTTTCAAAAGGAGGCAGAATGAACAAACGTCATTTTTCTTTGATTGAACTCCTGATAACGATTGCCGTCATTGCAATTCTGGCGGGGTTGCTCATGCCCGCGCTGAACATGGCAAAACAGAAGGCGATCGACCTTCACTGCATCAACAATCTGAAACAGTTCGGAACGGCGTTCATGACCTACCGGAGCGACAGCGAGGACAAAATGCCGATGTGGAGTTCCGACCTTTATCCGAGCTACATGGCGTCCGCGAAAACCTATGAATGCAAACGGGACATGAATCGGAAAAACATCACCTTCCCGAGCACGGAGTGGCGCCTGAACGTCCCCGGCGCGGCAACTGATGAGCGGAAGTTCGTTGAAGCGTACGACTATCCCTCCTCCCAAGCCGAAGAGGGACGCTCCGTTCCGGCGGACGATCCGCGCAGAAAACTGAAAATCAGCTATTTCTATGAATTCGCCGCAACGCCCGCTTCGTGGGAGCTTGCGGAAAAAGCGAAGGGCGCAACCTGGTGGGAGCTGAAATATTATCAGATCGAAGCGCTCTCCCCGAAGGAGATGGTTGTGGAGGGAATGGATCCCGAACAGAAAAAGCTCTTTGAAAAGGACGACGCCAAGTTCAAAACCCGTCTCGCGACATTCCCCGTTCTCCGCTGTTTCTGGCACATGAAAGGCATGACGCCGGAATCCGACAACACTCCGGTCTACAATCTTTCCTACGACGGCTCCGTCTTCTACAGCGGTCCGCCCGCGTGGGAAGTCAATTCCTGGACTCAGAAATAATGCGGATTTTCTGCGTCATATTTCTTCTTTTCTGCACATTTCTGCTTCATGCGGAACACCTCTTTCCCGGCGTCTGGAAGGCGGAAGTGCGCGGTACGGAGCGTCCCGTGCAGATCGAAAACGGCGAAGCGGAGTTTTCTGCCGAGTTTCCCGGCGGAGTTCTGCTTTATCAGGAACGTGACCGCTACCGCTTCAAGCCGGACCGCCGGGGATTCAACTCAAAAAAACTCTCCGTTTCGGTAAAGGCGGAAGGATGCGCACATCCGCTGAAGGCATGGATTTTTGTCAAGGATAAAGACGGCGCATGGTTCCAGTCCGACCGCGAATTTTCGCTGAAACCGGGCGTCTGGACCCGCCTTTCCGTCCGCATCGACCGTCCGGGACGCGAACTTTTCCCGAAAGGGCACTCCGCCGCATGGAGCGGATTCTTCGCTTCCAGAATCTTTGCCGCGGGCGTTTCGATTTATGGCGAGGGGAAGGATTCCGCACGTGTTTCCGTGAAAACTCCGGTCTTTGAAGGCGAGCGCGGGAATCCGCCTCCGTCCGTTGTGCGCTGGGACTTTCCCGAAACGGGCCGCCGGTTTCAGACAGTCGTCTCCCGTTTCCGTCTCAATAAAGAATATTTCAATCCGTTCGATCCGGACGAGATCGCGGCGGATTTTGAAATCCTTGCTCCCGGCGCGGAAGAAGCGGTCTCCTATCCGGCGTTTTTCAGCATGGATACGTTGCGGCGGACGCATTTCACCTGGGAAACAACGGAATTGCGCGGCTCGCCTTTTTGGGAATTCCGCTTTTATCCCAGGGAGATCGGAGAATACAGAATCCGTTTGCGGCTGACCGAATCCGGAAAGAAAGAGCCGGCTTATACCACTCCGTGGCGCAAAATCCGCATTTCCGAATCCCGCGAAACCGGCGCGGTCCGGGTCTCGAAAACCGATCCGCGCTTCTTCGAACTGGAAAACGGCGCGTTCTATTATCCGGTCGGGCTCAACATTCACACGAATACCGACCAGCGCGGAGAACGCGTCGTCCGCATCAAGGATATTGCCGACGGCGGAAATGCGGATTATGAAATGTACATCACCGAATGTTCCGAAAACGGAATCGATCTGATCGAAGTCTGGATGGCCGCATGGACATATGCGATTGAGTGGAGTTCTTCGCGCAATGGTTATTACGGTCTCGGTCATTACAATCTCGTCGCGGCGTCGAGACTCGATGCACTGCTGGACTTTGCGCGCAAACGCGGAGTCCGCATCAATCTCGTATTCGACAACCACGGCAAAATGACCGACGGTACCGACCCGGAATGGAGCGACTCCCCGTTCAATGCGAAAGGGCTTTTTGCCGAGGCGAACAACGCTTTTCTGGATGCTCCGCAGCATTTCTGGCACAATCCGCGCGCGCAGGAGTTCAACCGGAAACGCAACCGCTACATCGCCGCCCGCTGGGGAGCCGACCCCGCGGTGTTCGCAATGGAACTCTGGAGCGAAGTCGACCTCGTCGCCAAGGCGTACCCGCACCGCATTTCGCTGATTGCATGGCACAGGAAAACCGCGTCGGAATTGCGCAGAAACGTGCAGACGCCGGGGCTTGTTGCAACGCATATCTGCGGTGAAATCGGGAATCTGTTCAAGTGGCGCGACCTCTGCATCGACCCGCCGGAGCTGACGCATGTCTGCTGCGACGCTTACCGCAAGCCATGGATTCCCATCGTCACTCAGCTGGAAAAACACGGTCGGCGGATTATGCCGCTGAAGAAACCCGTTCTCATCACCGAATACGGCGGAACGAACATGGCGGGCGGACGTTCGCAGTTGAAAGCGGATATTCACGGCGGACTCTGGGCGTCGCTCTTCACCCGTCACGCCGGAACGCCGATGCTCTGGTGGCATGATTTCGTGCATGTGAACAAGGAATATTTTCACTACCGCGCATTTCGCCGCTTTCTCGACGGGATAGACTTGCGGAGCAGTCCGCCGCGCTACGGTCGGATTGAAGTCGCAGCGAAGCCCGCGCCGGAACGGCACGGATTTCTGACGCGGATCACAAAAAATCTTCCGCCGTTTCTGCGCCGCGCCATCCTGCCCGAAAAGCGGCTTTCCGGACTTGTTCTCGCGCAGGAAAACGTTCTTTTCGGCTGGTTCTTCAACGAATATGAATTGGCCAATTACCGTATCGATCAGTCGCTGGTTCCGCATTCCACGGAAATCACTCTTTATCCGGAACTTGAGACGAAAGCCGGCGCATACATGATCCGCTGGTTCGACACCGTGACGGGCGAATATGTTTCTTCTTCCATGCTCATTCATTCCAAAGCGGGGAAAGTAAAAATTCCCGCGCCGGACATCAGGCTTGATCTGGCGTTCAAAATGTACCGGATCGGGGAGGTGCGCTGATGCGGATTCTGTTCCTCTTTCTGCTTGCATCTGCGCTCTTTGCGGAGGAGTGGCGCGAACCTGATGCGCTGTACCGTCTGACGGTGAACCACGACGTCGTCGGGGAATGCGGCTTTCTCGACTTTATGAAAATCTGTCTTCCGGTCACGCTCGAAAATGGCGTTGCGGTTTACTCGGAAGGGAAGCCTGTTGCAGTGCATCAGTACAATGCGGATCATCTCCTGCTTCCGGCGTCTCTGGAGAAAACGGTCTATACCGTTTATTACGGTTTTTCGAAGAAACGCCCGCTTCAGCGGATTGATTCCCGGATTGCTCCGCCGTCCAACATCCGCTTGAGTCAGTCGGATTTGTCGCGCAAATTCCCGAAAAGCGCGCAGGAACTTCTGACGCCGGAGGAATTCCGGAAGAAGAATCCGTCGCTCCGGAGCGTCCGGGAACTGCGCCGCGCCATCGGGAAGTATTCCGTTCAGCGCATTGAACTGCTGACCCGTCTTCATGCGAAAAGCGCGCCGGGCAAAATTTCTCCGGCAAGATTCCTGCAAGCCGGCACGGCGCTCCGGAATCAGGTAAAGAATCTGCCGGACGCGCTCAAAAAAGATTTGGAAAATGTATATTTTGCGCCCTTCCGCCGGAGACCCGGCCGTCCGGTTTCACGAATCTTCTTCACCCGCCGTCCCTTTGATACGGACCGCGAGTTTTCCAGTCTCTTTTCAGGTCTGCTTGCCGTGAAAGAGAGCGGCGAATACGAATTCCGGCTGAATACGAATTCGACGCGGATTCTGCAGGTGGACGGGAAGACGGTTCACTGCCGCATCGGGATCTTTCAGAGCCCGGATGCGACCGCCATCGGGAGCACGGATACTGTGACCGTTCCGCTTTCGCGCGGGCTGCATCCGTTCCGGTTCCTTTACGCCAAAGGCCCGGTCGGCGCCTGGGCGGCGGTTTCGTGGCGCAAGCGGGGGGAGGGGGAGTTCCGCCTGCTCGATGAAAATGATTTTGCTCCGGGATTTCCCCTCATCCCCGTCCGTTCCGAGGGGAGGGGAGGGGGGCTTTGCCCGATCGTTCTGCGGGATGATTCCCTTGCGCTCAAAACGGAAAAATGGAATTCGGCGCCCTTCATCCATTACACGGTTCTGTCTCCGGAAAAATCCTTTCACTGGGAACGCAACGGAGAAAGATTCGATATCGGGAACGGATATTTCGTGATGCCCGAATCAACCGTTTTGCGTCTGGTTCCCGATTCTCCGGGCTGGCTGCCCCTGCGGATTCTCCACAAGACGGGGGCAGGGGAGAAGGCCGCTGTTTTGCCAAACCTTTCCCTGCACCTCTGGGCTCCGCACTTTCTATATGATGATGAATCCGCCACGATCACCGCGGAAATCCGCAATGGCCTCCCCGTTGACGTGAAAGCTGTTTTCGAAGTTTGTTCACCGAAGCCGGATTCCGTCATATCCAATGGCAGGGAGGTGATTTCGCTTCCCGCGGTTCCGCTGGAAAACGAAAACCGTTATGCGCAAACCAGAATTCTGAAAAAAGATTTTCAAGTTCATGGGCGTTGCGCAAAACAGGGACTTTACAAAGAATTTTCGCTTTCGCTTCCGGGACTCGAAACGGGGAAATGTCCGATACGCATGGAGCCTGTCGCCAATCTGCCGCCGGAACTGAAAACATCGCCGGACGGATTAACCGACTGCCGCGGGGTTCGTCTGATTCCGCTTCTGCACCGTCCGACGCTGCACGAACTGCGGACATGGGAAGTGCCGCGAAAACTTCTGAACAGCCGGACGCCGATCCGGCGGGTTCTCGTAATTGCGGAACCGCTTCCGGATTTGGAAAACAAATTGCGGGAGGAGTTTGAAAGATGCGGCATGAAAGTTGAATTTTTGCCTTGGAGTTCAAGCGCTCTGCCCTCCGGGTCGGCGCTTCTGGAAACCCTGCCGCGAATCCAGCGGCAGCTTCATTCCGCCGCCGCGGACGCCGCCGTTCTCATTCCGCCGGCAAAACCGGAAAGTGTCTTGGGCGCACGCGAGGATCTGAATACCCTTTCGCTGATTCTGGAACTTATTGCGGCGAAGGACAGCATCCGCCGCATCGTGCTTTCAACTCCGTTTCCGGACTTGACGGAAACGGACGTCCGCGGCGAGGAAGCGGAACGGGATGAGGCCCTGCGCCGTCTCCGCCGCGAGCGCGGAACCGGATTTCTGGAACTGAACGCCCTTTTGCTGCGCGGAGAAAACGTTCCGGAAGCATTTTCCGCCCGCGCGGCAGAGCTGATTCGCACCGAATTTACAGGAAAATAAACAAAAGGACTGGAAAACCGGAAAAATTCATTTATATTATGGCAACTCAACTTTTGAAGGAGCTTGCCAGACTTATGGATGCAACAACTGAAACTGCGTCGAATTTCATCACCGAGATCATCGACAACGATCTCAAAACCGGCAGACACGGCGGACGCGTCGTAACCCGTTTCCCGCCGGAACCGAACGGGTATCTCCATATCGGTCATGCGAAATCCATCTGCCTCAATTTCGGCCTGGCAAAACAGTACGGCGGACAGTGCAACATGCGTCTCGACGATACGAACCCGACCAAAGAAGACACCGAATACGTCGATTCCATCCTCGAAGACGTCCGCTGGCTCGGCGGCGACTGGGGCGACCGCCTCTTTTATGCTTCCGACTATTTCGATAAGCTTTATGCCTACGCGGTGGAGTTGATCAAACGCGGCAAAGCCTACGTCTGCGACCTCTCCGACGAGGAGTTCAAGGCTTATAAAGGTTCCCTGACCGTTCCCGGGAAGCCGAGCCCGAACCGCGACCGTTCCGTTGAGGAAAACCTCGCGCTCTTCGAGCGTATGAAAAACGGTGAATTCCCGGACGGCACATACGTTCTCCGCGCCAAAATCGATATGGCGTCGCCGAACATGCACATGCGCGACCCCGCCATTTACCGCATCCGCCATGCGCACCACCACCGCACGGGCGACAAATGGTGCATCTATCCGCTTTACGACTTCGCGCATTGCCTTTCCGACTCAATCGAAGGCATTACGAACTCCATCTGCACACTCGAATTTGAAATCCACCGTCCGCTTTACGACTGGTTCCTCGACGTCCTTGAAGTCAGGAATCATCCGCAGCAGACCGAGTTCGCACGCTTGAATCTGACCTATACGGTCATGAGCAAGCGCAAACTCCTGCAGCTTGTCAAGGAACACTACGTCAGCGACTGGGATGATCCGCGCATGCCGACCATCTGCGCTTACCGCCGCCGCGGCGTTCCCGCTTCCGCGATCCGCTACTTCTGCGAAAAAGTCGGCGTCACCAAGTTCAACAGCCTCACGGACGTCGCTCTTCTGGACTACTGCATCCGCGAAGAACTGAACAAGACCGCAACCCGCTACATGGCGGTGATGAATCCTGTCAAGCTGGTGATCGACAACTATCCGGAAGACCTTGTGGAGGAAATGGACGCCGTCAACAACCCGGAAGATCCCGCCGCCGGAACCCGCAAAGTCCCGTTTACCAAAGAACTTTACATTGAGTCCACCGACTTCATGGAGGAGCCGGTCAGGCAGTTCCACCGTCTCGCTCCGGGCAAAGAGGTGCGTCTCCGTTATGCCTATCTTGTCACCTGCGTTTCGGTCGAGAAGGATGCGGACGGCAATATCACCACGATTCACTGCACGTACGACCCCGCAACCCGCGGCGGCAACGCCCCCGACGGACGCAAGGTCAAAGGCACAATCCACTGGCTTTCCGCCAGATTCGCGAAGAAGGCGAAAGCGCGTCTTTACGACCGCCTCTTCACGATCGAGAATGTCGGCGACATTCCGGAAGGCGAGAATTATCTCGATTATCTCAATCCGGACTCTCTGAAGGAAGTCGACTGCATGATTGAACCCGCGCTTGCCGAAGCAAAACCCGGTGTCGCCGTTCAGTTTGAGCGTACCGGCTACTTCTGTCCGGATATCAAGGATTCGACCCCGGAGGCGCCGGTCTTCAACCGCACGGTTGCGCTGAAAGACTCCTGGCAGAAAAAAGTCGCGCAGAAATAACAGGGAAGGGGAGGTCCGTCATGGCTGAAAAAATGCATTCCGCACCGACAATTCTTGTGGAGACGGTCGGTCTCTACGAAACGAATTGCTATTATGTTTTTCCGCGTAACGACGGACCTCTTTTCATCATAGATCCTGGCGCGGAGCCGGAGAAGCTCTACGAAAACACGAGACTTTTCCCGACGAAGGAATTTGTGATTCTCCTGACGCACGCCCATGTCGACCACATCAGCGGGGCAGGGGGGCTGGCGGAGAAACTCGGAATTTCTTCGGTTTACGTTCCGCCGGATGACCAGCCTCTTTACGCGAGCCCGGAGAATGCCCTTCCCCCGTTTTTGCCTGCGGCGGAAAATCTTCCTCAGGCCGTCTGGCCGCCGAAGTACATGGATTTCACGATCATCCGGACTCCCGGCCACACTCCCGGCGGAGTTTGTTACTACTTCAAGTCCCTGAACGCCCTGTTCAGCGGCGACACGCTGTTCAGCGGTTCGATCGGCCGAACGGATTTCCCCGGCGGCGATTATGATTCGATCATGGAATCAATCCGAGAGAAACTTTTGGTTCTTCCGGAAAATCTCCGTGTTTTCCCCGGTCACGGCGAATCCACGACGATCGGCATTGAGAAATCGTTCAATCCTTATCTCCGCTGACTGTCCGGGCAGGGCTGTTCCGTTTGAAAACCCCTGCCCGCTTTTTCTCCCCATTCCCCTCCCCGGAAAGTCAAATCCGACCAATTTAACATAATATATATTATGCGAAGTTGCAAACAGGGCTTTTATTCCACCTTCGAATTGTTTTGGAGATTTGTTGAAACGGAGGATTCCCGGGCTTTATTGAATTCCAGAAAAGACACCCCGTTTCTTTTTTGAATGAAAAATTCCGTTTTGCCTGTCATGCACACATTACGCGCTATGGGGAACGAAGGTTTCTTATGAGAGAACACTGGCGGAAGAGACAGGTCTCAGGGCGGGGAGGGGCCAAAAAATCGAAGACTCCGTCCCCTCCCCTTTCAGCCCGTTCTCTTTGAGATCGCCGCGGAACTCTGCTCTTTCAAGTCGGAATAATCAAAGTTTCCGCTTGCGGTATTCGCGCGGGGAACAGCCGTGGTGTTGACGGAATGCGGTTGCGAAGCGTGAAAGCGAATGATAGCCAAGCTGAAACGCAATCTCCTTGACCGGTTGATCCGTCTGCCGGAGCAGCTGTTCGGCGGTCCGCATCCGGAACTGCGTTTTGTACTGCTGCGGACTCTGCTGAAACTGGTTCTGAAAGATTTCATTGAGTTTTTCGCGGGACAGCTTCATTCTCCGTGAGAATTCCGCGATGGAACAAGGCGTGTGAATGTTCATCTGCAGAAGCTGAATGACGTCGGAAGCCCCTTTTCGCGCGGCATGAATCTGGTCGCGGATCTCCAGCAGAATTTCAAAGGCTGCAGCGGATACCGCATTCAATGCCGCAGGATCGGCTTTCCGGTAGACAACCACGAGCTGCGAAAGCATCTGCACAATCTTTCCGGTGTCTTTCAGAGCATAGACTTTGCCGCATTCAATCGAAAACGAAGCCAGGATGATTTCCGCAAGGAAACCGCGCAGTCCGAAAACGACCTTGCGGCTGAAACCGTCGGGTCCGGTCTCCACGCGGTTCGGAAGTCCGATGGGAAGAACAATCATTTCGTTCTGATGAACCGTAACGGACTGCCCGTCCAGAATGTAGCGCATGGAGCCGTCCAGCACGATTTCCGCACAGGCGTGGTTCGGAGAGTGATGAATGTAGTACTCGTTGCGCTTCCAGCGGGAAAACGGGATGATGACCGGGAAGACGATCGGCATAACAGCTTCGTAAAGCAGCATCCAGTAGACAACATCCTGGTTGTCCTCGGTGGTGTTGAACTCTTCGTTCATGAACGGTGTAAGCGAGCGTTGTTTGCGCATCATCGGAATCCTTTTTGAGTGGAGTTACCATAACCCGCATTTCCCGCTTTTTCAAGGGGAATAAAAACTTTTGCCGAAATGATTTGCGCCGCACGGGAATTTATGCTATATTTCCGCACAAAAACGGAGATTTATCATGAACGAATGTCATTCCTGCGCCCGTGAATGCGGAGTGGACCGGAGCCGCCGGACCGGCTTCTGCAAAATGGGAAACAACCCGGTCGTCGCCCGCGCCGGTCTGCATTTCTGGGAAGAACCCTGCATCAGCGGAACCAAAGGTTCCGGAACCGTCTTCTTTTCCGGATGCAATCTGCGCTGCGTCTACTGCCAGAACTACGAAATCAGCAGTGAATGCCAGGGGAAGGAAGTCACTGTGGAACGGTTGCGGGAAATTTACCGTGAACTCATTGCGAAAGGCGCACACAACATCAATCTCGTGACGCCGATGCATTTTTCCGATGCGGTCCTGGAATCGCTGGACACCCCCCTCCCCGTCCCGGTGGTCTGCAATACTAACGGTTATGAATCCGTCGAAAATCTGAAACGCTTCGAGGGCAAATTTCAGATATATCTTCCGGATGTCAAGTACAGCGACGACGCCCTTGCGGAACGTTTTTCGAGCGCAAAAGACTACTTCAAAACCGCAAGACGCGCCGTCCGTGAAATGCTCCGTCAGACAGGCTCGTACCGGATCGATGAAGAGACCGGACTCATGCGGCGCGGGGTTGTCATCCGCCATCTTCTCCTGCCGAACCATGTGGAAAACACGCTCCGCGTAATCGACTGGGTGGCGGAGACGTTTGAACCGGGCGAGGTCATGTTCAGCCTTATGCGGCAGTACATTCCCCACGGGCGGGCCGCCGAATTCGCCGATCTCAACCGGAAAGTCACCGATGAGGAATACAAACGCGTTGAAGACCACCTTTTCGAGTCCGGCATTGAGGACGGTTTTGTTCAGGATCAGGAATCCGCGAGCGACTCCTTCATCCCCTCCTTTGACGGGACGGGCGTCTGAAACGTAAACTTTTTCGGCAAAAACATAAACTTTGCGGCGAAAAAGCCTCTGTTTTTTTCCTGAAAATGCAGTATAATATATTTATAAGGAAAAAAACAGGAGGTTGCCATGAAGATTTTTTCTCTGTTGTTTTCGCTGTTTCTGCTTGTTTCCGTTATGGCGGAAAACCGGATTCCGGCCGTGCATGTGCCAGGGAGTGTCGGCGGAACAGCTCTCTGCGGAGAAGGCGCTCTGCTCTATCTCGCCGGAGAGGGCAAACTGCAGATTTACGACACATCCGTTCCGTCAAAACCGCGCAAAATCAGTGAGCTTGGAGGACTTCCGAACTGGGAGAGCCGCCAGATTCTTGTGCATCGCGGATTCGCATATCTTACAGCACGGCACAGAGGCGTTTGGATTATTGATGTCCGCAATCCGGGAAAACCGCTGATTGCCGGAACGTTTGATACCGCGGAGCTGGCAACCGGCATCGAGGCCTCCGGAGATATCCTGTTTGTCACGCTCCGGGTTTTCGGCGTGCAGATTTTCGACATTTCAAATCCGGTTAAGCCGAAACATCTCAACTTGCACCGGACCTTCGAGGCGCAATCCGCTTACTGCGCGAACGGAATTCTTGCTGTCGGAGACTGGGGCAACTCCACCGTTCTTCTGCTTGATGCATCCGATCCCGCACGGCCGAACCAGCTTTCCAGAATCGAACTTGACGGATTCGGGGACGGCGTTTATATTCAGGAAAATATTCTTTACGCCTCCACCGGTCACAATTCCAGAAAAGGCACGCAAAAAGAGCGGAAAGGTGCCGGACACGGCCTGGAGATTTTCGACATATCCAACCCCCGCGCACCCGAGCGTCTCGGAGGGGTCAAGTTTCCGAAATTTTATTCGCTCGGCGGAGATTTCTGGACGCCTCGTCCGGCGGGACCGCTTCTTGCTGCGGCGGATACGCACAATGGACTTTTTCTCGTCGATGTGCGTGACCGGCGGAATCCGCGCATCACCGGACGAGTCATTCTGCCGGAAGGAAATCAAAAAATGGCCGACTGCGTCGGCGGAATAGTGCCGGGAAACGGCGTCGTCTATCTTGCAGGAGAGAAAACCGGACTCTTTGTTGCGGAGGTTCCGGAGAGCCGGCCGCTGCCGCCGCGTTCGGGAACACTTGCAGTGCGCACGAAAAGCAGCGCAAAAGAGGTTCCGGGCTTCACCCGTTATGAATGCGGGGGAATGGTCCGCCGCGTGCGGGTCTCCGGAAACACCGTCTATGCGGCGGCTTCCGACGCCGGGCTGCTTGTCTTTCAGAACACGCCGCAGGGGCTCAAGGAAATTCAGCGCATAACGGGAAACCGGATTTACGATGTTGATATTTCCGGCTCGCTGCTGGTCTCCGCCGGCAACGGTTTTGAGCTGACCTCTTACCGGATTCTTCCGGATGGTACGCTGAAAAAACTCGGCTCTCTGCGCACTTGGATTCCGATGCAGATCGTTCATCTTTATGAAGACGGAAAAATTGCGGCCGTCAGCGGAGGAACCGGAAGAGTCAATTTCTTCGATCTGAGCAATCCGGAAAAGCCTGTGCTGAAAAAGTATTTTGCGGAGAAACGGATTCTTTACACCGATGTTTTCCCGGAACAGACATTGAACGGATTCCTTCCGATCAGTGTGCACGGAATGGGGCTGAGCTGGTATCATCTGAACGGGACGGCTGCGGAACGGCTGGAAAACAATCCGTCTGTCCAGTTTCATCAGCTCGACGGCATCGCCGTTCTGAAAGACCGCTTTTTCATACCTTCGAAACGGAACGGTTATTATCTGCTTGCACCTGAAGATTTCGGAAAAGCCGGACTCCGGAAAGAATTCCGGGCGGACGTCCCGATTCTGGGACTGCCCATGTGGGACGGCGGAAAACGTCTGTTCCTTTCGGACTCCAGAAACGGCATCGTTTCCGAATTTGACGCATCTTCGCCGGAACATCTGAAACTGATCCGGCAAGTCGATGTTCATCCCGGAACCGCCGGACGGGCTGCGCTGCTGAACGGCCGTCTCGTCATTCCAGCCGGGTTCTCCGGATTCTATCTTGAAAACAGTAAGAACTCAGACTGAAACCAGAAGAAAAAGAAAGGCTGGAAGACAATGAGCGAGAAAAAACATTTCATATTACGGCGCAAATTCAACAGATTTACGCTTATAGAACTCCTGGTAACGATTGCCGTGATTGCAATCCTTGCCGGCATGCTGCTGCCGGCACTGAATTCCGCACGGGAGAAAGCGCGCGGAATCAACTGCACATCAAATCTTAAACAAATCGGAACGCTGGAGCTCCTTTATGCGGAAGCGAGCGACGGATACGGTCCGGCATTTCAGGACAAGATCGATACTGTCCTCTATCGCTGGCAGGACTTCCTCATGCCGTATTACAAAAGCGGACAGCCTTTCGCGCCGAATTCCTACCGGAAATATCTCGACGCCTCCGGCAAGATATATATCCCGATCGGAATTTTCGCGTGTCCCTCCAGTGAGGCTATCGATATGAACAAAGATGATATTGCGCATTACGGATTGAACCGCTATCCTTCGCTGAGCGGCGCCTATCAACGCCCTTCCCGGCGCATTCTTTTTACGCGGCGTCCCTCGCTGCGAACCTATACAGGCGATGTTTTCTATGACTCGACAATAACCACTGACCGCGAATTCCGTTACAGCAAAGTCGAACACATGGGATTCCGGCATATCGGACGGTTCAACACGAACTTCGTGGACGGACACTGCGAATCCCGTTCCATCAACGGAATTCCGCCATCCCTCAACAACGACTTCTGGGGATTCAAGGAAACGGAAAACTGAGGCTTTATTATGAAACAGCGACTTCTTCTCCTTCTGCTTGCCTGCATTCCGCTTTACGCGACTCATCATGAACTGTTCCGGGCAGAGGACGACAAGGTCGGCTTCTACGGAAACGCATCCGTGGAAAAAGCGGTCGAAAATAAAAAACATGCGCTCCGCATACGGTTCGGAGGACAGAACAAAATTTTCAGCGGAGCCGTCGTCATACGGGGAACTTCGTTTTCAAAAATTCCGCAAGACGCCAGATTCGACCGGATCGTTCTGACTTTCAAGGGCAGCGGAGAACCGGGCAATTTCGTCCTTCTGCTGACCGATTCCGAGGGCGGAGAGTGGTGTTGGAACGGCATCCGCTGGCAGGGAAGCGCATCCATATCCTCGGCTTCTGATTTCTGGCAGCGGCGCATTTTCCTTGTAAAGGATTTCAAACCGCAGAACGCGAAAGCGAAAAACAGATTGCCGGACTTGCGGAAACTGCGGAGCATTCAGCTCGCCGTTGGAATCCGTTTGAAAACGCCGGATGAACGCAGAGCTGATTTCCTGCTTGCCGCTGTCGGTCTTGACGATCAGGAAACAGCCGGTCTCCTTGAAGAGGCGGCTCCGGAAGGACGGGAAGAGGTTCCTCCATCCGTTTCCGCCGGACATTCGAAACATGGCAAAGCGTTGAAAATACTCGTCCCGGACTACAAGTCCCCGGACTGGATAGACTGGGACTTGCAACGCGCGTACCGGACGGGTTCCGGCATTCGGGAGACAATTTCTCTGAACAATTACTGGCTCTTCAGTCCGGTCTCCTCTTCGAATTCTCAAACTCTGATCCGCAATGAGCGTCCCCTTCCCTCAATCCCTCCGAATTCTCCGGCTGGAAAACTCTGCGCTCCGGTTCCGGGAACCTGGGATACGCAGAGCGGAACGCCGTTGTTCGATATGTCAGGAAAACGCGTGAACGCTTTGAACGGCGTCTCTCTGTCTAATTTTGCTCAGGGGTGGTATCGCAGAAAGCTTAGCATTCCGGAATTATGGAAAGAGAAACAGATTCTGCTTAAACTTGATGCGGTTTCCGATGAAGCCCGTGTTTTTGTCAATGGCGTTTCCGCCGGCGAAGCTGTCATCGGCTCCGGGACAGTTGATATTACGCCATTTCTGAAACCGGGCGAATCGAACGATCTTGCGATATTTGTTCAGTACAACGGTTTTCCGTTCGACAAAAGCCATGCAAAACATGAGGAATTCAAGAAGCACCCGACATGCGGCGACTGGTGGTTTGGCTGGCACAACGGACCCGGCCTCGCCGACGATGTTTCGCTCCTTGTCGTTCCGAAAGAAGAACAGCTGGAGGATTTGCATATTGTCCCTTCCGTCCAGCAGAGCGTTTTGAACGCATACGCCTCGTTTATCAACGCTTCAAATAAAAACTCTGAATATTGTTTTGAAGCCGTTGTCTGTCATAAAGACAAAGAAGTTCTGCGTCTTCCGCCGGTCCGGAAACATGTAAAAAGCGGAGAAAAGGTTCGAGTTCCGCTTTCCGCCCGCTGGGACAAGCCCGTTCTCTGGTCGCCGGAAAAGCCGGAACTCCTCCGGCTGGTCTTCACGGTCTCCCGCAACGGAAAAGTCCTGGACCGTCTGGAAGATAAATTCGGCTTTCGCGAGCTGACGATCCACGGCGCCGACTTTTATCTGAACGGAATTCCGCGTCGGCTCAAATTTTTCAGCAATCAGGTTCCGTACACCAAGATGTCGGAGGAATCGATCCGCACGTATTTGAAACTGTGGAAAGAGATGAATTTCAACGGCATTATTTACGAATCGCCGGACCGGCGGGTCGTCCGGATTGCCGATGAAACAGGGCTTCTGGTCGCCATGCGCGGAGTCCTTCCGAAACTTGTCCGCAACGGAGTTTATCTTCCCGGCGTTTCCAACAGCGGCTATCCGGCGGAGATTTATCTTTCGGGAAAACTCCGGAATGTCCGGGAAGAACATGAGCGGGCCGTTCGCGGAATCGTATCCAAGTTCCGGAACAATCCCTCGGTGGTAATCTGGGCGATCAACCCGCTGCTTTGCTACAATCCGGAGTGGATCAACCCGGGAATGCTCGGAGAGGAGAGCGCACCGAACGATCTGACCGCGGCAACCCTCATTGAAGAAAAAATGCTGCGCCGTCTCGATCCGGGACGGCTTGTCATGCAGAGCATGGGAGCGAATACGGGGGCGATCATCACGGCGAATCCGTATCCGACTTTTGACAATCAGCCGGATGAATGGGCGGACTGGCCGTTGCGCTGGGCGAAAGAGCGGAACAAGCCGCTCGTTCTCGAAGAGGTCGCCCTCCCCTTCTGGAACAATTTTGCAAACTGGACGGATTCCGCGTCCGGAGCCAAAACGTCTTTCTATGACCTCCGCCAGCTTTATTATGAACAGGCCGCCCGCTATTTCGGCGACTCCATCTACGACCTTTCTTCCCCGGGGAGTGATGACCGCAACTGGAATCTTTCGACCGGAGAGACTGTGAGACACGAAGGGGCGGAACTTGCGCGTCTTGACCCGGCGGCCGTCAAAACGAAATGCATGTATATGACGCGCTGTCTGCGGGCATGGAGAATGTACGGCATTTCCGGAATCTGGCCGTTTGAGGATGCGGACGAATACTTCAGCTTCTTCCGGCAGCGCATTCCGGCGGAAACGGAAGACATGACACGCCCGGGCATCAAACCGGAATGGACGAACCTGTCGCCGCGTCCGGGAATAAGCCCTGTTTTCCGTGCCATGCAGGAGGTTCAGAAGCCGTTCCTTGCATACCTCGGAGGAGAATCCGCTCATTTTACGGAACAGTCCCGCAACTTCCGGATTGGAGAAAAGATCGAAAAGCAGATGCTGTTTTCCAATGACGCCGCTTCAAAACTGGAAGTGCAGGCCGAATGGAAACTCGTAAATCCTGTTACCGGCAAAGTCGCCGCGCAGGGCTCCTGGAACGGTCTGCTTCCCGCAGGCTCCATTCGGAAAATACCGTTCCGTTTCCAGATGAATGAACCAGGAGAATACGAACTCCGTTTTCAGGCAAACGGAGGCGGAAGCATCTGCCGGGACAGTTTCCGTCTGACGGCTTTCGCTGCTCCGGAACAACCCGTTTTCAGAAAAACGGTCCGCCTTTACGATACTGCTGGAAAAACGGAAAAACTTCTGCAAAAGCTGGGCATTCCGTTCACCCGCGACCTTTCGGTGAAAACGGAAACGGTCGTGGTGGGTGCACTTTCGCTGGATGAAACATTTTTGACTGAAGCTCGAAAAATTGCTCTGGAACAGCAAATCCGGTCCGGGACCTCGCTCCTGGTCTTTGCGCAGAAACCGGACTCTCCGATGAAACAATATCTGGAAGAGCGGCGGACACGAAATGTTTTTGTGAAGGATTCCGGGCATCCGATTCTGCAAGGTCTTCCTGCGCAAGCATTTGCGCAATGGCGCGGCGAACCGGACAAAACGGTGCCGTATCCGCGGACGGGGACTTCCGCAACCAACGGACGTTTCATGCACTGGGGCAGTCGCGGAACTGTCGCGACCTTTGTGCAGGACAAGCCGGACAGCGGACGGTTCCGGGTCCTGCTCGACTGCGACGCCGATCTTTCCCGCTCCGCTCTCCTGGAAAACTTTATCGGAGACGGGCGCATCCTCTTTTGCATGCTCGATCTGGAAGAACGGCTGGGGCTCGAGCCGATGGCGGATGAACTTGCAGTGCGTCTTTTCCATTATCTGGAGAATCCGGAAAAACTTCTTTGCGGGAACGCGGCATTTTCCGGCTCTGCAAAGACGGCGCGACTTCTTGAACAGCTTGGTTTTGCAATTCCCGTTTCCGCCGGAATCCCGGAAGAATGCGAACTTCTGATCGTCGATTCCGAATGCCGGATTCCTCTTTCAGAACTCCGCGCATTTGCCGAACGCGGCAAAACCGTTCTTCTGCTGAAACCCAATGCGTCTCAAGCGGAACTGCTGCATTCCGCCATTCAGACGGAACAACTCCGCCTGGCAAAAAGCAGAGCACCCGAAAAATGGACACGCGGACTTGGCAACTCGGATTTTTACTTCAATCCGGTCCGCTCCGTCCAGACGTTTGGAGAAGCGGAAATTCTCAAATCGGAGGGAAACATCATCGCTCTTTCGGTCCTTCCGGAAGACTTTCAGCAGAATTCATCGGTTGTCAAAGCCCGGCGGATTCTTTCCGTCCTTCTGACTAATCTCGGAGTTGCCGCACGCGATGTGTTCTCCATTCCGGATCTTTCCGCTCCGCGCACCGATTTTTCCGGACAGGCTGTTCCGTTTGCAATCGATCCGCAAAGCAAAGGAGAATCGCTGGGCTGGCAGAATCCGGAATTTGATGATTCCTCCTGGCGGAAAATCAAAATCGGCGCTTACTGGGAAACGCAGGGAATTACAATGAAAAATCCGTATTACAATCCCCGCTTTGCCGCGCCATACGACGGCGATGCGTTCTACCGGATTCATTTCACCCTGCCGCCGGAATGGAAGGGACGCCGGCTTTATGTTGTGGCCGGACCGATCGACGACCTCGACCGCACCTGGTTCAACGGTGTGATGATCGGCGAAACGACGGAATCCGTCCAGAAATATTGGGAAGTCGTCCGCCGCTATCCCGTTCCCGCTTCCGCAATCCGGTGGGACGGGAAAAATGTTGTCGCCATCCGCGTGCGCGATCTGCGCTACAACGGAGGAATCCCGGGGGGATTCCGGATAACGGACGGATCTCCGGAAAAAGCGAAAACTTTGTTTTATCCAGTTCCAAGCCGGCTTATTTACCGCTTTGACCCGAACCACTGGCGGCAATGGTAGTTATATTTTCTCCGGAAGAACCGTCGGCGGAACGGCGCTCCGTGACGCGGGTGCGCCGAAGCAAACCGTTCGCGCCGACGAATTCTCCGCACACGCACTCTTTTTGCGCATAGCCGATATCGGCCGGGGCGATGTTCTCTCCGGCCGCGGACTCCCTGCGGCGGGCAAACTTCAGCGCATGACGCCCGAAGCAGCAAGGTTCAGAATTTTGATTCTGAACGTCGAGAGACTGAAAGGGACCATGTCAGTCTCTCGGTTTGGATTGTATGACCGAACGCCCCGGGTCAGGGAAGCGGAACAACGCTTCCCGTGCGGCGGGTTGCGGTCATGTCGATCAGACGCTGGTTCGAGGAACCGCGGAATTTCAGGGAAATATCCTTCAGACGTTCGATGAACGGACCGTCGACCAGGACCGCAAGAGAATCCAGAATCTCATCGGTGACCTCGCAGCAGGCGCGTCCGCCTGGAACCAGATCGCGGTCATAGACATAACCGGTATACGCCCAGATATCCTTGGCGGGAAAGCGTTCTTTGAATTTACGGATCAGCGGCAGGAGTGCGCGCTGATTGACCGGCTCGAACGGTTCGCCGCCGAGAAGCGACAAACCGTTGATGTAGTCGGGCTTGAGGAGACCGAGAATTTTCTCCTCTGTTTCTTGCGTGAAGGGGTTTCCTGCGCTGAAATCCCATGTGGCGGCATTGAAACAGCCGGGACAATGATGAGTGCAGCCGGAAACGAACAGGGAGACCCGCACGCCTCTTCCGTTTGCAATATCCGTAGGTTTGATAGCGCTGAAATTCATCAGAACCCTCCGTTTTATCAGAGATGCAGGACCCGGTCGCGGATTTCCTGCGTTCTTCCCTGGTTCCAGAATTGCGAACCGATGTAACCGCAGGTCCGGCGGGCCACATTCATGCGGCTCTGATCGGTGTTTCCGCATTTCGGGCAGCGCCAGATCAGCTTGCCGGAATCATCCTTGACAATCTGGATTTCGCCGTCGAAACCGCACTCCTGGCAGTAATCGCTCTTCGTGTTCAGTTCCGCATACATGATGTTGTTGTAGATGAAGCGGATCACCTGCAGAACCGCCTCCAGGTTGTTCTGCATATTCGGAACTTCAACGTAGCTGATCGCGCCGCCCGTGGAGAGGGACTGGAACTGCGACTCAAAGGAGAGCTTGGAAAAGGCGTCGATGTTTTCCGTCACATGGACGTGGTAGCTGTTCGTAATGTAGTTCTTGTCGGTAACGCCGGGAATGACTCCGAAGCGTTTCTGCAGGCACTTGGCGAATTTGTAGGTGGTTGATTCCAAAGGAGTTCCATAAATGCCGAACCCGATCGTCGTCTCTTTTTTCCAGCGTTCGCACGCGGCGTTCATGTGCTTCATGATCTTGAGCGCAAGCGGTGTCGCTTCAGGATCGGTGTGACTCTTGCCGGTCAGGTAGTGCACGCATTCGCAGAGCCCCGCATAGCCCAAGGAGATTGTGGAATAGCCGTTGTAGAGCAGCGGGTCGATGACTTCGCCTTTCTTCAGACGCGCGATAGCTCCGTACTGCCAGAGAATCGGCGCGGCGTCGGAAAGCGTGCCTTTCAGGCGGTTGTGTCTGCACATCAGCGCCTTATAGCAGAGCGCCAGACGCTCATCGAAGATTTTCCAGAAGCGGTCCATATCCTTTTCGCTGGAGAGCGCGACATCCACGAGGTTGATGGTGACGACGCCCTGATTGAAACGTCCGTAAAACTTGTAGTTTCCGTTTGCATCGCGCCACGGGGAGAGAGCGGAGCGGCAGCCCATGACGGGGAAGCAGTTGCCCTCTTTGAGTTCCTTCATTTTCTTTTCGCTGATGTAATCGGGAACCAGACGGCGCGCGGTGCATTTTGCGGCAAGCTCGGTGAGGTAATAGTACTCCGCTCCGGGCGTGATGTTGTCTTCTTCCAGCACGTAGATCAGCTTCGGGAATGCGGGGGTGATATAAACTCCAGCCTCGTTCTTGACGCCGACATAACGCTGCTTCAGAACCTCTTCGATGATGATTGCCAGGTCTTTTTTCTCGCGTTCGTTCTTGGCTTCGTTGAGATACATGAAAACAGTCACAAACGGAGCCTGACCGTTGGTGGTCATCAGCGTAACGACCTGATACTGAATGGTCTGAACGCCGCGGGCGATTTCGTTGTGGAGTCTCTTTTCGACGATAGCATTCAGGTCGTCTTCGGAAACCGCGACTTTGACCATATTGAATTCTTCAAGCGTGCTCTTGCGGATTGCCTCGCGGGAAATCTGGACGAAGGGAGCGAGGTGCGTAAGAGAGATGCTCTGTCCGCCGTACTGGTTGCTGGCGACCTGCGCGATAATCTGCGTGGCGATGTTGCAGGCGGTGGAGAAACTGTGCGGCTTCTCAATCATGGTTCCGGAAATCACGGTTCCGTTCTGCAGCATGTCCTCAAGGTTGACGAGGTCGCAGTTGTGCATGTGCTGGGCGTAGTAATCCATATCGTGGAAATGGATGATGCCCTTTTCATGCGCGGCGATAACATCCTCGGGAAGGAGCAGACGGGTGGAGATGTCCTTGGATACCTCGCCCGCCATGTAGTCGCGCTGAACGCTGTTGATCGTCGGGTTCTTGTTGGAGTTTTCCTGCTTGACTTCTTCGTTGTTGCATTCGATGAGGGTGAGGATCTTATTGTCGGTCGTATTCGCCTGACGCACCAGACTGCGGGTATAGCGGTACGTGATGTACTTCTTGGCGACTTCGAAAGCGCCTTCCTGCATGATTCTGGTTTCGACAATGTCCTGAATCTCTTCGACGGAAAGAGAGCGATCAAGAGCCTCGCAGATTCCGGCGGCATGTTCGGCAATGGCATTGATCTGCTGAGCAGTCAGCGCATTCTTGAACGGCACGGTCTGGTTGGCTTTCGCGACTGCGGAACGGATCTTCTCTATGTCAAATTCCTGTTCCTCTCCACTTCGTTTTAGAATTTTCATGGCTTTCCCCTATATGTTGTGCATGTTTCTATCTCAAGTACTACATCTTGGGGGATACTATATCATCCATTGGCTTATTTTCAAACGCGAAAGATGAAAAAAAAGCAATTTTCAAGAGTTTGAACTTAAAAACCGCACCAAATGAAAGTCTTTCCGGCGGAGAATGCTGCCGCCGGGGAAAAATCAGTTTCCGAAACAGAGCAGACGCTTCATCCAGCCGGCTTTCCGCGGATGCGAAAGAACCGTCAGAACGGCGTCGACGTCAAACTCCAGCTGAAGCGGTTTCCCGGCTTTCAGAGAAAATTCCGATCCGGCAAAACGGAACGCCGCATCCTTTGCGGAAACGATCTCCAGCCCGCTGTGCAGATGCGGAGTTTTCGTCCGGACATATTCCAGGAACGCAATTCCCCATGTGCAGTCTGCAGGAACCGACGGCGCAATGCCGTCAACGATAAACTTCAGCGCCGGATCTGAATTTTTCAGATTCAGCGGAGAAATTTTACGGTTCGCCGGTCCCGACAGCGGGCGCTTCCGGTTCACCTGCAGTTCCGCAATGCAGACGGTCTCCCCGCGAAGCCCGGCCCGCAGGCTCAGCGTCAGCGGAACGCCGCGTTTCAGCGGAACGGCTGGAAACTCCGGATCGAGCACGAACGAACCGTCCGCAGACGGCACGAAGTCGAAGCGGATATTGAAGAGCCGCGCGCCATCCGGCATGAGAACCGGACGGAGGACAAGATCCCATGTGTAAAGAGCATGCGGCTTCACGCGGTTCTGCAGCTCCGTCCCGATGATTTTCATCACGGGCAGATCTGTTTCGCTGAATTTCTGCGGTTTTGCCTGGTCGTCCTTGCGGAACCAGACCCCGCGGTAATCCAAAGCGAACATGCACCACATGATCCCGGTCACGACGCCGATGAAAAACAGCCCGGCAAGATGCGGCGACGCATGAATGATGTACGGAATCATCAGAATCAGCGATGCCTGACCGATCCGCCGGAATGTTGTACGGTTCATGAAAAATCCTTGTTTTAGATCTCTGTAAGATACTCCGTTTTTTTTCAGATTCAAGTCGTTGCAGAGAAAATCTCTCCGAAAGAGTTCGCTTCCGGAGAGATGCGGGCGGTTTTCACTTCAGGAAAAGTTCAACGACGGGGACCTCGACATCCGGCTTGTTGACCGGAAGTTCAAGGGTAAGGGCGTTTTCCGGAGTTTCGCTGTTGAGCGCGCAGTTGACCTCTTTGTTCTGCTCGCGGAAACGGATTTCGCTGCCGTCGTTCAAAAGTTGGGCGTAAGCGACTTTTCCCGCAAGACCTGAAAGGTGTATGTGCTTGAACGGCCAGTTCATCAGGTGCAGATAGAGACGGTTCGTCTCCTTGTTGTAAGTGTAACGGCAATCCTGAGGGGCCTTGATTCCATCGGGAGCGGCGGCGCAGCCGTAGATCGCGCGGCTGTGCAGATGCATCCATTCGGCGTAGGCTTTCAGGCAGTTCATTGCGCGGTCATCCAGGAAACCGCGGCTTGTGGGCCCGACGTTCATCAGGAGATTGCCGTTGCGGCTGACATGGTTGACGAGCATGTCGATGCACTGCTTCGGCGACTTCCAGGTCTGTTCATCGCGGAAGTATCCCCAGGAGCCGGAGAAGGTCTGGCAGCCTTCCCAGACAAGCGGATTGCCGTCCTTGTCTTTGAGCGGTTCATCCGGCGTGTACTGTTCCGGAGTCTGAATGTCGCCTTCATCGGGGAGATCGAGACGGTTGTCGAGAATGATGTCCGGCTGGAGGGAGCGGATCATCCTGACGAGTTCTTCGGACTCCCATTCGTTCTGTCCCTTGCCGTGTTCCGGGTCGCCGTCTTTTGAAGGATAGGAGAAGTCGAACCAGAGAATGTCGATTTTTCCGTAATTGGTGAGGAGTTCGCGGACCTGATTGCGCATGTACTCGGCATAACGCTTCATGTCGCGGCCCTCGTTTTTCTTTTTCCGCTCCTCGTCGCTGAGGTTGCGGTAGGGACCTACGCGGTTGTCGAGAATGAAATCGGGATGATGCCAGTCGATGAGGGAGTAGTAGAAACCGACGCGGATACCCTCCGCGCGGAAGGCGTCGACCACTTCGCGGAGGAGATCCCGCTTTGCCGGAGTGTTTGTGACCTTGTAATCGGTGTGTTTCGTATCCCACATGCAGAAGCCTTCATGGTGTTTCGTGGTGATGACGAAATACTTCATTCCCGCTTCACGCGCGGCTTTCGCCCACGCTTTCGGGTCGAAAAGATCGGGATTGAAGCGTTCGAAACACTTCTGATAATCTTCGTCTTTGATCTCCTCGTTGTGGCGGATCCACTCGTGGCGCGCAGGCATGGAGTAGAGTCCCCAGTGAATGAACATGCCGAATCTGTCTTTGACGAACCATTTGGTATCGCCGCTTCCGAATTTTCCCATGATAAGTCTCCTTTTTTAACGGGTTCTGTTGCTACGATACAGTTCAATATGAAAAATTCAAGCGTACGTTCTTTTAAAATCACGGAAATTTTATGAAGAAAATCACATGTTTATGAAAAATAACACTATGGACTTGACAAATAAACATATTGATATATATTAATATGTCGATAAAACAAGGAGGCGATATGCCGAAGAAAAAAGAAACTGCCGCGCCGGAGTGCCCCGCGCATCATGGCGACGTCGTAAAAGAGGTGGAAGCCGGGTTGACCCGGCCCGAACTGCTCGCGGAAATGGCGGGTCTGTTCAAGGTGCTGTCCGATCCGACCCGATTGAAGATCGTCAACGCGCTGCTGCTGGCGGAAATGTGCGTCTGCGACATTACCGCGATGATGCGGATTCCGCAGCCTTCCGTTTCACATCACCTGAAGGAACTACGTCTGGCGCGTCTGGTGAAATGCCGCAAGAACGGCAAGGAAATCCATTACTCGCTGAACGACTATCACATTCAGCTGCTGTTCGATCTGTGCAAAACGCATTCCGCCGAGCAGATGCCGAAGGGGGAATGTTGAGATGAGCTGCTGCTGTAAAGACTGCTGCGACCACGGATCCGTTTCCGCCGAAGAGCGCGAAGCGGGGCTGCTCAGGGATTTTCTGCGGAAATTCACCGCCGACCGCTCGCTTCTGACGGCATCGGTCCTCTTTCTTGCACTGATGTCGGCAGGCTGTTTTCTTGAACTTCCGAAAGCGGTCCGCTTCGGCGGATACTTTGCCGCATGGCTGCTGACCGCGTGGAAGCTTCTGCCGGAGCTCTGGGAGGAGTGCAAAGAGAAAAATTTCTTCAATGAGTTCACGTTGATGATCGTTGCAACCGCCGGAGCGTTCCGGCTCGGAGAATATGCGGAAGGCGCGGCGGTGCTTCTCTTCTACTCCATCGGGGAGCTCTTCCAGGATCTCGCCGTGGATCATGCACGCGATTCCGTTCTCAAGATGCTCGACACGAGCGGAGACAGAATCCGGGTTTGCCGCAATGGAAAAGAAATGAACGTTTCCGTCAAAGAGGCGCAGCCCGGCGATGTCGTCGCTCTCGCCCCGGGTGAAAAAGTCCCGCTGGACGGCGAGCTGCTTTCCGGGTCAGCCGTAATGAACACTTCCGCCGTAACGGGTGAATCCCTGCCGGTCGAGATGGAACGGGGCGCAAAACTTTACGCGGGAATGATCAACGGCGGCCGCGAATGCGAACTCCGCGTTTCCGCAAGCTGGGAGCAGAGTTCAACCGCGCAGATTCTGCACAACATTGAAGAGGCGTCGGAACGCAAATCGAAAGTTCAGCGCTTCATCTCGAAAGCAGCCGCAATTTATACGCCGTGCGTAATCGGGCTCGCGGTGCTGATTACGGTTCTGCCGGCGCTGTTCGTGAAGGATTACAGCTTTTCGGACGGCTTCGAACGCGCTCTGATCTTCCTCGTGATCTCGTGTCCGTGCGCGCTGGTTGTTTCGGTCCCGCTCGGCTACTTCGGAGGAATCGGGCTTGCTTCCAAATACGGACTTTTCTTCAAAGGGGCGAACTGTCTGGATACCGTTTCGAAACTTGACTGCGTGGCATTCGACAAAACGGGAACGCTGACCAAAGGAGAACTTTCGGTTCAGTCGGTCGAAACGTTCCCCGGGGCGGACCCCTCATGGAGAGCAATGGCGGTTGCTTTGGAATCGAAGTCGAATCATCCGGCGGCGCAGGCGATTGCGCGTTCCGGAGCGGATCTTGCGGAAACGCCGCAGGCGAACGGAGTCGAAGAACTGCCCGGAATGGGACTGCGCGGAACGGTCAACGGAGCGGAGGTTCTGGCGGGCAACCGCCGCCTTTTCGATTCGCGCGGCATCGCCCTCCCCGAACAGAAGTCCGATCTCAACTGCGTTTATGTCGCGGTCAACGGCAGGGCTTCCGGCTGCTTCCTGCTCGATGACTCGCTGAAGGAGGAGGCGGAAGAGGCGCTGAAGCGTCTGCACGGCGAAGGCATCCGTTCCGCCCTGCTTTCCGGCGACCGCAAATCGGCGGCGGAACGGGTTGCGAACGCTCTCGGCATTCATGAAATTCATGCGGAACTGCTCCCGGGCGACAAGTGCAGTGTCCTGCGCGGACTGAAGAGGAACGCCGGACACGTCGCCTTTGTCGGAGACGGCATCAACGACGCGGCAGTTCTGGCGGACTCCGATCTCGGCATTGCGATCGGCAAGAACGGCAGCGACCTTGCGATCGACGCGGCGGATCTGGTGATCCGCGACGGTGATTTGCGGCGGATTCATCTTGCCATGCGGATCGGACGCGCAACCCGTTCGGTGGTCTGGCAGAACATCATTCTCGCCTTCGCCGTGAAAGCCGCTGTTCTGATCCTCGGCGCATGGGGACTCGCGACGCTCTGGGAAGCTGTATTCGCCGATGTCGGTGTCGCGATTCTCGCCATTCTGAATGCCGTGCGCATCCAGCGGATGAAAATGGATTTATAAATTCAAACCCGGGACGGCGGAACTCCGTAGACCGCTCGGAAAACGCGGGAGAAGTAAAACGGGCTGGAAAACCCCAGCCGGTCCGCCGTCTCTTTCACACTCAACCCCTCCCCCGCCAGCAGACGGTACGCCCGGTGCGCCAGCCGTCTGCGGACATATTCCCCCGGCGTCATTCCAAGCTGTTTCCGGAATAGCTGATTGACGTATTCCGGAGCAAAATGAAATTTCCGCGCCAGTTCCATCCGCCCCGGACGCTCCAGCAGATGTTCATTCAGATATGCGGTCATCCGCTTTACCGGATCCGCTCCGTTTCCTCTGACGCTTTCGGGAAGAAGCATCCGCAGAAACAGTTCGCGGACGATTCCCGACGCCAGAGCTTCCCCGATGTTTCCCGGAGTCCGGAAAGCTTCATGAAGTCGCAGAAACAGAGCGTGAAACAGTTCCGGTTCCGCCAGTTTGAGGCGGCGCGGCGGCAGCTGAACCGGTTCAGACTCCGCCGTTTCCGCGAAGAGAAAATGAACGCAGCAGAACGAGGTTTCCCGTTCCGTCAGTGTCTGTGAGATTTCAATGCCCGGCTCCACAAGTGCGATTTCGCCGGGAGCCAGCACAAAATCATCGCCGTCGCCGAATTCGTAGCGGATTCCGCCCGCAACCGCCATCTGTATCTGCCAGTCGATGAATGTCCGCTTCTTCCATGCCGTGCAGCTGCTCTCGCCCGGACGGACTACCGCGGAGTAATGGACGACGGGAAAGAGTTCGTTCAGAAGAATTCTCCGCATATTCTTACTTTCGTATATTTTTTTCTCATTTTCAGCTATTCCTTATTTCTTATTCCGGTGTATAATATAAGAAGTCAAAAGACAAATGCAACCCCCGGAGGAGAAAAAATGCTGTCATTTGAAAACGGAATCTTCCATATTCCGGAAACCGGACTCGGCAACGGCGTGCTGTCGTTTGAATTTGAAAACGAAACTGTTTCAACGGAATCCGCCGTCTGGATTTCGAGCGGCGGTTTGTGGGAAACGGAATTGAAGAACGGATTGCGGGCTCGGATTCAAATCGAAAAAGATGTTCTTCATATCTCGTTCCGCAATGGGGAACGGGAGTGTTTCCTGAAAAAAATTCATCTGGACTTTGCCGCGGGACTCGACGCGGAGGATTACCGGGAATACACACATTCGCGTCTTTTCCTCGAACAGACCAGCGGAGTGAAACCGGTCGGAATGTCGACTCCGTTTTTTGAACACAATCCGCCCAGTTACATGGTTTATCTTCTCGCTCCGCGCGGCGGGGGGAAGAATCTGCTGTTCGCGGTGCTTCCGCCGCATCAGGGCGATTTTCTGGTCTTTCAGGCGAGACATGAAGCCAAAAGTCTGAACGGAAGATTCGGGCTGTCCGTCACTGCGGAGGAAGACCGCGATCTGAAACCGGAAATGGAGTTCAGACTCTCGCCGGTTCTCTTCCGCGTTTCGGAGAAAAATCCGCTTGAACTGCTGGAGGATCTAGGGGACGCCTATGCGGCTTTGCGGACCTCGCCGTTGAAAGAACGTGCCGTCGGCTGGAATTCATGGGACCAGTTTCATACGGACATTTCCGCGGCGGATGTCCTTGAAACGCAGAAAAGGCTCGACGCTTTCTCGGAACGCAAGGTCCGCTGTTACGTCGTTGACGACGGCTGGCAGATTGCCTATGGCGCCTGGTTTCCAAACCTCAAGTTCCCCGCTGATCTTTCCGAGTTCTGCCGGGAAATAACCGCGGGCGGCGGGATTCCGGGAATCTGGACGGCTCCGCTCTGCGTGGACAACAGGTACATGTTCCCGCACGAATGGATTGTTTCGACAACCGACGGGCGTTTTGTCCTGGATATCACCCGTCCGGAAGCGGCGCAATACCTGCATTCCGTCTACCGCCGCCTGCATGACGCAGGATTCCGGTATTTCAAGGTCGACTTCACCAACCGCATTCTCGATGTTCCGCGCTGTTATGACATGAGCATGGGACGCGCCGGAATTCTGCGCCGGACTTATGAAATCATCCGTTCGGCGATCGGACCTGAAAGCTATTTTCTCGGCTGCTGCGTTCCGTATGAACCGGCGTTCGGACTTGTCGACGCCGTCCGGACAACGGCGGACATTCAGATTTACTGGAGTGCGGTACAGATCAATATGACAAGCGCATCCGCCCGCTGGTGGATGCACCGCAGACTCTGGAACAACGATTCCGATTTTCTCGTGGTGCGCGGCGAAGAAACTTCCTGCGCGGATTTTCCGAACCAGTCGCCGTTTGTGCCGGGCAGATACGCCAGCGGTCCGGTGCTTTCGAAACGGGAAGCGGAATCGCTCGCCCTGGCGCTCCATATGACCGGCGGGGATCTCATGTTCAGCGATAATTTTCTGAAACTGAACGATGCCGGACGGAAGATTCTGAAAGATGCGCTTGCGCTTCCTCCGCTGACCGGAGCGGCGCGTCCGCTGGATCTGTTCTCCGCGCCTGCGGGCAAAATGCCGTCGATCTGGTTTGCTCCGGAAGCCGGAAAAGCCGCTGTTTTCAACTGGGGGGAAGAACCCGCGCAGTTCGAGCTTGGACCGGAGCTTTTCGGAGGGCGTCATCCCGGTGATTTTTTCTGGAACCGGAAAGAAGCGGAACGAGACACGGACGGAACTCTCCGAATTGCTCTTGCTCCGCATGAAGCGGCGGGAATTGAAATTTTTTAAAATAGGGGAAACGCCGGATTGAGAACATTCAATCCGGCGCGGATTCAGAACTCAGCGCTCGGGCTGGGGATGAAACTGACGATGCGGATGTTTGCCGAAAACGGGCTTGCCGCTGACAATGTCATTGAACTGTTTTTCAATGATTTCCGTCTTGCCGGCTTTTTCCTTTGCAAGCGCGGCGGCGTGTTCCGCAATTCGCTGTTCACGGACGGCGATGGCGCTGTCAAAGCGGGCGCCGAGAATCGCAATAATTTCTTTTTTGGCGGCCTCGTCTTTGTTCTTGCGGTACTGATCAAGGAGCTGGTTGAACTTCTCCATCTCCGCACGGCGTTTGGCGATCTCGGTGCGGCGGAGTTCATCAATCTCCTGCATTTTCTTCATGATCTGCATACGGACTTCGGGACTGATGAGAGCCTCGTCCATTTCCGGACCCGGACGGAAATGGACGCCACGTTCATCCCCGCGGGAATCCGGACGCGGACAGCGCGGTTTCTCTTTTTTCATTTTCCGGACTTTGCACTCTTTTTTATCCGGACGCGGACACGGTTCCTGAGCGAAAGCGGTTGTGCAGACGGCGGCAGCGCAGACGGCGCAGATGATGCTGGTAAATCTCATAATCGGAATCTCCTGTTTTTTTGTTGTTTCTGTTGCGAAAGTGAAACGGTTTCGGTTCATATAACGCATGATGCGAAGAAATATTGTGCGATTTGCATAAAATCCCGTCATTGCGCTTGAAAAACGGAACAGCCGTGCTATTTATACCTCTAAAAACGGAGTTTTGTCATGCTGTGCGATATCTGCAAAAAAAATCCGGCGACCATCCACATTCAGGAAATTGCCGGAAATGAAAAAAAGACTCTTCATCTCTGTCAGGAATGCGCTCAGAAGAAAGCGCAGGAAGATTCCTCGTTCCAGGCGTTCAACCTCGCGGAGGTTCTCTATAACATATCCAATCAGCTCAACCCGCAGGAGGTGCGGAAACCGGATACGGAACATTCCGGAATTTTCTGTCCGACCTGCGGCTGGGATTATGCGAGCTTCCGGAAGACCGGACGCCTCGGCTGTCCCGACTGCTACAACGCTTTCCGCGACACGCTCAAGAGCGTTCTCGGCGCCATGCACCGCGGAACCACGCACACGGGCAAGATTCCGTGCGAATATCACGGTCCCGCGCCTGAAAAAGGGGAAATCAACTTCGCCGCCCTCCGGAAGGAACTTGAAAAACTCCAGAACGGCCTCAACGCCGCCGTCGCAAGCGAAGAATTTGAACGAGCCGCAATTCTGCGCGACAAAATCAACGAACTCAAGGAGCGGCTCACCGGAGGAAACGCGAAATGAAAATCAAGCCCGAAGAACTGCTCCGCAATCCGCTCAGCTGGCTTGTTGACAGCGGACCGGACGACGATATCGCAATCAGTACGCGGATCCGTCTTGCGCGCAACTTCAGTTCCGCCCCCTTTCCGATCGCCGGCAATCAGGATGCGCTCAATCAGGTGAAAGAACTTGCGGAAAAGGCAATCCTCGACTCCGAAGCGATCGCCGAACCGGTGGAGTTCGACCTGCCCGCGCTCTCCGACGTCGAGAAAAAACTGCTGCTTGAACGCCGTCTCATCAGCCGGGACATGCTCACTCCGAATCCCGCGGCGGCGCTGATTGCGGACCGCGGCGAATCGCTCGCCGTCATGCTCAATGAAGAAGATCATCTCCGGATACAGGCTCTCAGCCCCGGATTCCAGCTCGAATCAGTCTGGAAACGGTTGAATCATTTCGACGACATTCTTTCAAGCCGCATTCCGTATGCGTTCGATGCGCGGCTCGGTTTCCTCACCTCCTGTCCCTCCAACCTCGGAACGGGAATGCGGGCGTCGGTCATGCTGCATCTGCCCGGGCTCGTCATGATGGAGCAGATGAACGCCGTGAAACAGGCGCTCGCCAAACTCGGGCTCGCCGTCCGCGGATTCTACGGGGAAGGCTCCGGGAACTGCGGAAATCTCTTCCAGATCTCCAATCAGAGCACGCTCGGGGAAAGCGAAGAACAGATTCTTGAACGTCTGTCTTCAATCGTCAAGCAGATCATCATTCATGAAAAACAGGCGCGGCGGACACTGCTCGACAAACGGCAGAGTTTTCTGCTGAATCAGGTCGGGCGCGCCTACGGAATTCTGCGGCACGGCTATATGATTTCCAGTGAAGAAGCGCTCAACTCGCTCTCCGAACTGCGGCTCGGGGTGGATATGAAGATGTTCTCATCCGTCGACATCCACACAGTCAACGAACTCTTCCTCAACGTCCAGCCCTCGCATCTTCAGATTGCGGAGCACAAGGAACTTTCACAGGAAGAGCGCGACGCCGCGCGCGCGACCCTTATCCGCGAAACCCTCAAAGCCAAGCGCGGGCAGGTCTGAGGCTGATCGCAGATGATAGAAGCCTTCTACACCGCCGGACTTGCCCTGCTGGAATCCACATTCGTTTTTGTGGGACTTCTGATTCTGCATGGACTGCGCCGGATCATCGGGTCGGCTCCGCTCTACATGTTTCTGGGCGTGCTCGTGGTGATGATGAACCTCGCCGGAGCGGCGGGACTCCGCATGATCATCAGCGACGGCGGATTTGAACTCAGCGTTTCGACTTCGATTCTGCTGCTGCCCGTCATTGCCATTCTGCTTGTGATTTACATCGCGGACGGCACGCTCGCCGCTCAGCGGCTCATCATCGCGGCGATGGCGACTTTCGGGATTTTCGCGTATCTCAGCTGGATTACAAGAATGCAGACCGAATGGGGCGGCTTCACCATGTCGCAGGGGCATCTGGCGGATTACCTTTCGCGCCTGCTGGGGAACACCACCCGCAACATGGGAGCCTCGCTGGTATCGCTGACTCTCGACCTGTTTCTCATTCCGATGATCTTCCAGAAGATGAAGAACTACGGATGCCGTCTGGCCGTCTGCGCCATCGGCGCGGTTCTGCTCGGACAGTTCGTCGACAGTGTTATTTTCGTCGGTGTGCTCTACTGGGGCGATCCCCAGAAAATGGCGATTCTGAATGCGGAATACATTCCGCGCGTTCTGCTGGCTCTCTGGATTTCCTTCCTTGCGGCAATCTACCTTTCACGTTTCGACAAGGAAATTCCCGGAGATTCACGCAGAACTCTTGACATCGTTCTCGCGTTTTTCGGAAGCTACGGCAAGGCGAAACGTCTGGAACAGAATCTGCGGGAATCGGAACAGCGCTGCCGCACCATCATCCAGAACGCCTCCGACATGATCCTCGTCACCGATGCCGACGGCATCATCGTCGACGCCAACAAGACCGCACAGGAAATGCTTTCGGCAAAAACGATATTCGACCTCATCGGCTGCAGTCTCGACGAGTTTCTGCTGCGCGGCGACACCCTCTCGCAACTGATGAAAGGCTCGGAAAGCGTCATGCGCCTCTCCCTCCCCGGCTCCGGACGCGAAGTGGAGCTTTCCATGAGCCGCATCGCCGTGGACGGCAACTCCGCTCTGGTGTTCATCGGACGCGACGTCACCGAACGGGAGCGTCTGGAGAAGGAACGCGAATTTCTGCGCAGTGAAAACGAACACCGTCAGCGCCTTGAGGCGATCGGCCGCCTTGCGGGAGGAATCGCGCACGATTTCAACAACCTCATCCATGCGATTCACGGTCACCTCGATCTCATATACATGGGCGAAGTGACCGAGGAAAGCGAACCGCATCTCAAAAAGATCGACGCCATTGCGGAACAGGCAGGCAAGCTCACAAGCCAGCTTCTCGGATATGCGCGCAAAGGCAAACGGCAGGTTCAGACGCTGCAGCTCAAAAGCATTGTGGACGGAGCGTTCAATCTCTTCCAGCCCACCACGCAGACAGGAATCCGCAACAAGCTGAATATCGACTGCGCCGGAATCACAGTTGAAGGCGACCGCACTCAGCTTCAGCAGGCGATTCTCAATCTGATGATCAATGCGCGCGACGCCATGGAGAATCTGCCGGAAAACAGCCGCCTCCTCCGCATCTGCGCGGGATTTTGCGACGCCATGGGCGTTACGCCGAATCCTCCCCCGGAAGTTAAAACCGGAGGTCCGTTCTGCTGCATCCGCGTCGAAGACAGCGGGCCGGGCGTGGACGAAGCGATCGTCGGGAAAATTTTTGAACCGTTCTTCACCACCAAGCCGACCGGGAAGGGAACCGGAATGGGACTTTCCATGGCATACGGCGTTTCCCGCGAACACGGCGGCTGGATTCAATATGAACGCCTGAACCCGGGCGCGGCATTCACCATTGTTCTGCCCGTTCAGCAAAACAAAAAGGAACATGTCCAATGAAACATCTGCTGTCCGCTCTGCTCCTTGTCTGCTCGCTTCTCCTCTCCGCGGCGGAGACTTTGACCGTGATCGGAACCACCGACATTCACGGACATATTTTTTCCGCACCGGGCAAACCGAATCTTCTCAAACTCGCCCGGGCCGTTTCGGAGGAAGCGGAGAAGGCCGGACGCGCCAACGCTTTGCTCATCGACTGCGGCGACCTGATTCAGGGAACCGCCGAAACTCAGCTCGACAACGGAAAAGCCGTTCTTGCGCTCATGAATCTTGCAAAATACGACGTCTGGGTTCCCGGAAACCATGATTTTGAATTCGGAATGAAAACTCTTCTCGCCAGGAGCCGTGATTTTCAGGGAACCTTTCTCTGCGGGAACCTTGTCTACAAAAACGACAGACCCGCCGCGGCATGGAAGCTCTTCGAACGGGCCGGACTCAAAGTCGCCGTCATCGGCGTCACCTCCGAACACATCGCAAACTGGAACTGGCGTCCGGAAGAAACCGGAATCAGGATCGAAGAGACTTTTGACGCACTTGACCGCGTCATGCCGGAAGTCATGCGCGCGGAGCCGGAGCTGATTCTGCTGGCGATTCACGCGGGACGCTTCCAGTCGAAACGCTTCTCCCCGAAGTGGGTTCAGATGCACGACCTTGCCAAGCGTTATCCGCAAATCGACCTCATTCTCGGAGGTCATACCCATGAACCTGTCGCCGGCCTCCCCATGGCGAAAAGCTGGTTCATGCAGGGCGGCAAACACACACAGGGCTACGCGAAAGCCGAGATCGTTTACGACAAGACAAAGAAAAAATGTCTTTCGCTGAAAACCAATTACATTGCGCTCAAGCCGGATGCGCCGGAGGCCGAAACGCCGAAAGCCCTCCGTCGCGAACTTGCGGAACTGCGGAAGAATCTCCATTCAACCGTCTGCGAAAACGCTCCCGCTCTGACCTGGAAACAGCCGTGGAGCCTCGCTCAGATGTTCAGCAAGGCTGTCGCGGAAGAGACAAAAGCGAAAATCGTTTTTCACGGAGTTCTTTCGTGGGGCGACAAACACGCCGGACGCTATTCGCGCAAGGATGTTTTCGATCTCTGCCCGTTTGAGAACACCGTGGTTCTGATGGACCTCTCCCCCTCGGAATGCAAGGCCGTCCTGGAAGAGCAGCTGATTGCGCGGAAATCGAAGAAAAAGAACGCCATGCCGCAATATTCTTTCGGAGTTTCTTTGAACGCCAAGGGCGAACTGGTTCTTGCGGACGGACGAATCTGGAGCAACGAGTCGGAGCGGCTTCCGGTTGCGTTCAATTCATTCATCGCGTCAAGCGGCGGAATGCGCTTCCCCGTTCTGAAAAAGATTTCATCCCGTCCCGAAGTGAACGGACGGGATACCGGACTCAAGGTCCGCATGCTTCTGGAAAACTATCTGAGGAGGAACTTTCAATGAAACGCTTTCTGATTCCGCTGGCCGCCGTGTCCGCGCTCGTTCTGTTTGAGGGATGCTCGCACAGCCGTCTCTCGTTTGATCCGAAGCCGGAAGACATGCTGGCCGAGAAAGAAAAATTCGCGCTTTTTGACTATGTCCGCGGCTTTGTCCTGAGCTCGAAACGGCTGAAGCTCTCGCAGGAGGAGCGGAAGACCATTCAGTCGACCGACCCGGAAATCCGGATTTTCTATACGGCGCCGAAAGAGGGGCGCATGCACATGTACTGGGATCTGCCGCGTGAACGCCGTCTGATCGCATTCACGGAGGGACCGCTCCAGACTACCCGCAATCCCTCGAACTGGCGCATTTCGATTGTCACCGGCAAGCGCAACGCAAATGCGGGAATGCCGAAAGATTACGGAATGGGGAAGTGATGCGGACGTTCCTTCTGCTTCTGCTCTGTCTCTGCTGCGCGGAACTTCCGGCCAACGGTTACGCCGCATTCCGGATGGATTTGATGCAGATCCCGGAGTCGGCGGAGAAGAACCCGGAAACGGCAATCCGTCATTCGGACACACGTTGCGCGCTGACCGTTTTCATGAACATCCTTTCTGGAACCCGCGCGGAACTGAAGCTTTATGACCGCGCAGGAGAAACTCATTGCGGTTTTTCCATGAGCGCCACGCCGTCCGTGCTTATTCCGCAGAAACGGGTCGGGATGGATTTTTCCGTCTTCTTCCGGAAACCGGGGAAGGATACGGACAGCGCGGTTGCGCTTTCCGCCAAACGCAATCTCCGCGTGCCGAAGCCGGTTTCCTGCGGGCTTTTCGCCATGCCGGGCGCGGGAGCGGTCGTTCCCCTGCTCCGGGCGGACACGCTGTTTCCGTTCTACGGGGCAACGGGTGATTTCAAAATTCTGGAATGCCGTCTGATCGAAGCGGAAACGGAAAAGCTGAAGACGTTTTTGACGGAACGGAAACTTCCTGCTTCCGCGCTGGAAGACCCGCTTCCTTCCGCCGCCGCGCTGGAAGCGCTTGCCGCATTCCCTGCCGCCCGGAATTATCAAGTGGAAGTGAACCGTCTGCGCGGGAAGCTGCAGAAAGACGCTCTCTCGATCACAGTCCGTCCGCTCACTGCGCCGGTGTTCCGTCTGACCGTTCAGGAGAACTGCGACGCAGGCGGAGTGACCGAAGAATTTTTCTATGAAGGCTGTCTGCTTGTTTCCCGAGAGTGGCTCATGGTGGCGCATCTGCGCTCGCCTTATGCCGGAAAAAAGCTGTTTTTTGAAAGGAATTCCGCGGAATCGAAAGAAAAAATTCTGCTGATTCGCGCGGAACCATGACAAGAAGATCCATATATGAACAGGCAAACGGTAACGGCTCGCCGCGATGGTCGCCAAGTTTTTCCAGGCTTCGATGAACGCCCTTCCGGATGCAAGGGGGTCAAGCCGTCGGCGTCTGGAAGCTCGTTTTGCGGAACCCGACGGGAAAGTCGAATCCGCCCTGTTGATATTTTGCAAAATGCAAGTATATTAACGGAATGACAACATCATGAAACCAGAAGGAGTCTTGCCATGATCTACGTACTCGCCACCTCGGAACTCAACGAAGGCTGCAAGGAAAAATTTCTCGAAATCGTAAAAGCGAACGTTCCGAAAGTGCTTGCCGAAGAGGGCTGCATCATGTATGTTCCGACTGTGGATTTTCCCTCCGGTCTCTCCGCGCAGAAAGAGGTCCGCACCAATTCCGTAACCTTCATCGAAGGCTGGGAAAGCATGGACCATCTGATGAAACACCTCCAGTCCGCACACATGGCGGAGTTCCGCAAAAATGTGAACGGAATGCGCAAATCCTCCACAATGAATGTGGTAACACCCGCATAAGGAACTCACAGTGAGAACCGTTTTATATCCCGGAAGTTTCGATCCCGTCACGAACGGACACATCGACGTGACGCGCCGCGCCGCACGGATTTTCGACCGTGTGGTGATCGCCGTCGCCGTCAATGCGGAAAAGAGCCCGCTCTTCACCACGGAAGAGCGGATGGAGCTGATCCGCGCCGCGTGCGGCGATATTCCCAACATTGAAGTCGTTCATTTCAGCGGACTGCTTGCGCATTCGCTGGAGCAGTTCAACGCAAGCGCCGTCATCCGCGGCCTCCGCGCCGTTTCCGACTTCGAATATGAATTCCAGATGGCTCTCATGAACCGCGGTCTCAACGAAAAATGCGAGACGCTGTTCATGATGCCGAGTCCGGAATACTCCTTCGTCAGCTCGCGCCTGATCAAGGAGATCACAAAATGCGGAGGCGACGTTTCCTCATTCGTCCCCCCCGTCGTTGCCGAAGCAATGAGAAAGAAATTCGGACAGAACAGATGATCCGCATCAACACAACCCATATCGGCGATCTCCCGCTGATCGTCCGGGGAGAAGAGAAAGAGGAATTCCTCGGTCTCGACCCGAAACAGCTGCCGCGCCAGAACGGGCCGGTCGCGTACGAACTCTCCGCGACCATGGCGGGAACCGACCTGCTGGTTACGGGCAAGGTCCGCGCCAAGCTCGACGCCGAATGCGCCCGCTGCCTCAAGCCGCTCAAAGTCAACCTCGAAGTTCCCGACGTCTGCCATCTCTATGAAGGCGTGGAAGGTCAGATCGTGGATATTTCAGACGAGATCCGTGAAGATCTCCTGCTCATTCTTCCCGTCGCCTTCCACTGCAAAGAGGACTGCAAAGGACTCTGTCCGCACTGCGGCGCCGACCTCAACACCAATCCTTGCAATTGCGCGGAGGAAGAGGAGCTTCCGCCGGAGGACTCCCCCTGGGGTGCGCTCGACGATCTCAAATTCTGAAAGGGCCTTGTCATGGAATTTACCGAACTTCTCGCCAAACGCCGGAGCATCCGTCGGTTCAAGCAAGAAGAGATTCCGCTTGATTCACTCAAACAGCTTGTCGAAGCCGCGGCGCTCGCCCCCTCCGCGCGGAACGATCTGCCGCTCCGCTATGTTCTGGTCCGTGAGAAAAAACTGCTGAAAGCCGTATTTGAAGAAACCGCGTGGGGCGGAAACGTCCGTCCGCATCGCAATCCGGCGTTCGGGGAAACGGCTCCGACCGCGTTTCTTGCTGTCTGCGCGCCCGGAGAACCGGATGCTCCGCCGACGCAGAACGTCGTGGCGGACGCCGGAGCGGCGATCCAGACGATTCTGCTGCGGGCGGTTGAGCTCGGGCTCGGCGCGTGCTGGCTCGGCGCATTCAGCCGCAAAAATGTCAGTGCGATTCTCGAACTTAATCACGAAACTGTTGTCTATCTCATCGGTCTCGGCTATCCGGGGGAAGCTCCTGAACTTCAACGGATTCATGCCGGAGACTCCACCAAATACTATCTGGATGGCAACGACGTTATCCACGTTCCGAAATACTGCGTGGAGGATATTCTGACCATCCGGTAACCGCCGCAAGGCGGAAACGCATTCAGGGAGGTTTTGAATGAAGCGTTATAAAGTCAAAGTGGAACCGGAGGAATGCAAGGGATGCGGACGCTGTATTCCGGCGTGTCCTCGTGCCGTTCTCGCCATGGGAAAACATCTGAACGAAATGGGCTACACATTCGTGCAGCCGGTCAAGGACGACTGCATTGGCTGCGGATCCTGCTTCTACCAGTGTCCCGAACCGGGCGCAATCACGGTCTTTGAAATTACGGAAAACGGAAATTGAGGTGACGACATGGCATATTTGAACCGTCTGCTGCTCAAAGGAAACGAAGCCGTCGTCTACGGGGCACTGCTTGCCGGATGCGATGCTTTCTACGGCTACCCGATCACACCTGCGAGCGAAGTCGCCCACTCCTCCGCGAAACTTTTCCCGATGCTTCACCGCACCTTTCTTCAAGCGGAATCGGAAATCAGCGCAATCAATATGGTGATCGGCGCAAGCGCCGCCGGAAAACGCGTCATGACCGGAAGCTCCGGACTCGGAATCAGCCTGAAACAGGAGGCCGTCAGCTACCTCGCCGCATTTGAACTGCCCGCGGTCATCGTCGACGTCATGCGCGGCGGTCCCGGTCTCGGCAACATCAGCCCTGAACAGAGCGACTACTTCCAGGTCGTCAAGGGCGGCGGACACGGCGCATACCGCTGTTTGGTCTTCACCCCCGACTCCGTTCAGGAAATGTGCGACTGCGGTTACAACGCTTTCGCCATGTGCGAAAAATACCGCACCCCCGCCTACATTCTCGCCGACGGCGTGATCGGTCAGATGATGGAATCGGTCACCCTCCCCGAACCGACCGACTATGTGTTCGATCCGGAATGGGCGGTCAACAAGTACAACGACAAGGGCGAGGCGAATTACCTCACCACCATCTACCTGGAAAACGACGAACTGGAACGCCGGAACAATCTCCTTCAGGAAAAATTCCGCCGGATTCAGGAGAACGAACAGAGCGCGGAAGAGTACATGACCGACGACGCCGAACTAGTCTTCGTCGCCTACGGCATCTCCGCCCGAATCGCCCGCACCGCCGTCCGCGAACTGCGGAACGAGGGATATAAAGTCGGACTTCTCCGTCCGAAAATGGTCTTCCCCTTCCCCGAACGCGCGCTGAACAAACTCGTGAATGCGGGAACCGTGAAAAACTTCCTCTGCGTGGAACTGAGTCCAGGCCAGATGATCGAGGACGTCAAGCTTTCGATTGAATGCCGCCGTCCCGTCCACCTCGCCTACCGCATGGGCGGCAACATCCCGTCGGTCCGGGAAATCTGTGAAAAAGCCGTCGCGATTCTGAAAGGAGCGTGCTGAAATGAGCGAAGAGATTGTAAAATTCGGTAAATCCAAAGTCTTTTTCGATACCTTCACGCGCCGTCCCGGTCCGATCAAGAAGAACATGCACTACTGCCCCGGCTGCGGACACGGCATCCTTCACAAACTCATTGCGGAAGCCGTCGAGCATCATGGCATTCAGAAGAAAACCGTCATCATCGCCCCCGTCGGCTGCGCGGTCTTCTCCTACTATTACTACAACTGCGGCGGAATTTCCGTTCCGCACGGACGCGCCCCCGCGGTCGGAACCGGACTCGTCCGCGCTCTGCCCGACAATTTCGTCATCTCCTATCAGGGCGACGGCGACCTCGCGGCAATCGGGTTGAACGAGTTTCTTCAGGCGGCGAACCGCGGCGAAAACATGGCCGTCTTCTTCGTGAACAATTCGACCTACGGAATGACCGGCGGACAGATGGCGCCCACCACGCTTCCCGGACAGAAAACCGCCACAAGCCCCTGCGGCCGTCAGATTGAAACCGACGGCTACCCGCTGAAGGTCTGCGAAATGGTCAACGCCCTTGCCGCTCCGGTCTATATCGAGCGTGTCGCTCTGACTTCCACCGCGAAAATCATGCAGGCGCGGAAAGCGATCCGCAAGGCTGTCGGGATTCTGAAAGAACGCAAGGGATTCTCGCTTGTCGAAATCCTCTCGCCCTGCCCGGTCAATCTGAAGATGGACGCCAAGACAATCAACCGTTTCATCGACGAGCAGATGAGCCGCTACTTCCCGCTCGGCTGTTTCCGCGACGACACCGAGACGGCGCAGCCGCACCATTTTGAGCCTCCGGTTCATGATCCCGATCAGGTCCGTCAGGTTCTTTTCCCGCCGAAACTCAATATCGGCGTTGCGTCGGACTTCAAGAACCAGTCGAAGATTTTCGAACACGAACGCCGCATCAAAATCGCCGGATTCGGCGGACAGGGTATCCTGAGTCTCGGCATCATGCTTGCGACGATGGGCAAGCTGCGCAACTTCAACGTCACCTGGCTCCCCTCCTACGGACCGGAGCAGCGCGGCGGTTCCGCGAACTGCTCTGTGATTCTGAGCCGCAATCTCATCGGCTCTCCGGTGATTGATGACAACTGCAATCTTCTGATCGCCATGACGCAGGTCGCGCTCGACAAGTTCCTGCACGAGCTGAAACCGAACGGTGTGCTGATTTACGACAGTTCGACGATGAAGGTTCCGGACCACATCGCGGAATCGCATCCGGTATTCGGCATCAAGGCGCTGGATATTGCGCTTGAGCTCGGCAGTCTGAAGTGTGCGAACTCGGTGATTCTCGGAGCCCTCTCCGCGATCCTCGTCGACCGCTATCTGGAGGGAGCCGACAAGCTCGACTTCGACCGCGCATTTGAAGAAGCGATCATCGACTGCTTCAACAACAAGCCGGAGGTCATCAAGCTGAATCTCTGCGCATTCTACGAAGGCAAGAAAGCCGTCAAATTCAACTGAGATTCAAACAAATCGGGCGTCTTCTGTTCCGCGCAGAAAGACGCCCGCGTTCATTTTAAATTCGGAGCAAAAAAAGGTTAGCCGGCATTTTTTTGATTTTTCCGTGTGCCGGGATTTTCGAGGCTGAAAAATTGGTGCCCTCGGCGCGAATCGAACGCGCGACCTGTTCTTTAGGAGAGAACCGCTCTATCCAACTGAGCTACGAGAGCTTTTTTTCTGTTTTTTCCGTTTGCTTATTTGAAAACTCTGTTAATATGCACTATGATACGGAAAAATCAAATGGAATTCAGAAAAAATATGCACGGTTTATACATTTATCTGGCAAAAAGGCTGTCTCTGGCGGGAATGACACTGCTCATTATCCTCTTTGTCAGCTATCTTCTCCTCCGAATAGCCCCCGGCGATCCGACGAGGAGCTCCATGTTCGGCGCCCAGGGCGACGGCGGCGGCCTCTCCTCCGAAAAGGCGGCTCTCGTCAAAGACGACAACATGCGCGGGAAACTTCATCTTGACAAACCCGCGGCTGTCGGATTCGCTCTCTGGATGAAGCAGATCGTTCTGCACGGAGATTTCGGCGCATCGGCGGCGGTAGACAAGGGACGCCCCGTTTCCGAACTCATTCTCGAACGGCTCCCCGTCACGCTCCGGCTCAACATCGCGGCAATCCTGCTGACCTATCTGCTCGCCATTCCGATGGGAATCCTGGCCGGAGTGTTTCCGGACTCTAAGTATGACAGAATCACGACATTTCTGCTCTTTTTTCTCTACTCGCTCCCGACTCTGTGGGTTGCGCTGGTGCTTCAGGCGGCGCTCTGCAAGGGCGGCTGGCTGCCCGTCTTTCCGCTGAAGGGACTCCTGCCCGACGTCGCTCCGGGGGAATCGACCTGGAGGATCATCGGAAATACGGTCATGCACTATGTTCTCCCCGTGCTCTGTCTTGCCTACGGAGGATTTGCCGGGCTCTCCCGCTTCACCCGGTCGGCCATGATCGACGTCATTCATCAGAATTACATCCGCACGGCGGTTGCAAAAGGAGTGCCGCAGATCGACGTCATTCTTTCGCACGCGTTCCGCAATACGCTTGTGGTGATGATTACTCTGTTCGCCGGGATTCTGCCCTCCCTGGTCGCGGGAAGCATTCTGGTGGAATATGTATTCAGCATCCCCGGGATGGGGTCGCTCTCGATGATGGCGCTCAGCAGCCGCGACATTCCTCTGCTGATGGCGCTGTTCGCATTCAGCGGCGCACTCACCCTGGGGGGAATGCTGACAGCCGATGTTCTATATGTATTTGCCGATCCGCGAATTTCATTCCGCGGAAGAATCTGAACAAAAAAGGTGTTGCATGAAAATTCTTCGCTTTCTCGGATGGAACAAACCGCTTCCCGACCTTGCCGCGCAGACTTTGCTCAAATCCGCCGTCCGCTCCGACGCGGACGGAACAGTCGACCTCTCCTCCATTCTCGTTCTGATTCCGGGACGTCACGCGATCCGCATTCTCAATGAAAAAATCTCCGCTCTGCTTGAACGCAATCAGGCTGGCGGATTCTTTCCTCCGGAATTCTACACGCCCGAACGTTTCGTCCTTGAGGGAAGCGACCGTTTTGCCGCGGCCGCAGACACGGAACTCGTCCATGCCTGGCAACAGGTGCTCAAGGAGGCGGATCCAAAGGATTTCCCGTCACTTTTCCCAACAGACTTCGAGAAGGACGATGACTCATCCGCCGTTTATCTTGCCGGCGAATTCATCCGGCTTGTCCGCGAGCTTTCCGGCGGATGTCATACCGTCGCATCCGCACGCGCCGCTCGGATTTCGGAAAATCCGGAACGCTGGAAGGATATTCAGACGCTCGAAGAACGCGTACACGCCCTGCTGGCGGAAAACGGACTCGTCGACTCCGAAACGCTGAAACTGCAGCTTGCGAACTCCGCCGGAGAATTCCGCAGATTCAAACAGATCATCGTGATCGGGATGCCCGACCTTTCCGAACTGCTCATCAAACGCCTTGAAAAAGTTTCGAATGCTCTCGACGTCGAAATCTGGATCAATGCGCCCGACGAACACCATGCTTCGTTCGACCCATGGGGACGCCCCGTTCCCGAACGCTGGAACGATTATCCTGTTTCATTTCCGCCGGAAACGCACGGTCCGGACTGCATTTTCAAAACCGAAACAATCGAGCAGGAGGCGGCGGCAGCGGCGGCTCTTCTGCTGGGATCGGACAGAAACCTCGACGGCAAAGCCCTTGCAATCGGCTCGGAAACGCTGTTTCAGCCCATGCAAAACGAACTTGCCCGTCTGAAAACCGCCAACGGCTCCGCGCTGGAAATCTTCAACCCCTCTGGAGAACAGGTTTGCTCGCTGCGTCTTTTTGAACTGCTGACTCTTCTGAACCGCTTTCTCTCCGATGATCTTTATGAAACGGCGAATGCGTTTCTGCATCATCCGGATGTTCTGCGCTGGCTGGCGGGGACGCTGAAAAAATCTCAGAACAGAATTCTGCAGACTGTCGACAATTTCCGGATTGCGCATATTCCGGACAAGTTCAGCGGTTTTGCCGCTTTTGGCGATGAAGACGCTTCAGCGATTTTCAATCAGCTGGAGAATCTGCGCCAATCGCTTTCCGCCGAACCGCTTGACATGATGATTCATGATTTTCTGCAACTGCTTTACGGAACTTCCTCCACGCTGACGACCCGCGAAATTCCCTTGAAAAATGAAGTCGCCGCGCTGGAACGGATTCTGGCGCTTATCACGCGAAGCCCCGTTTTCCGAACCGCCGCGAAACAGGAGGTTTTCAATGAGCTGCTGAGCGCATTCAGCTCCGAAAGACTCTACAGACAGCGCACCGCGCACGACTTCCCCGTCATCGGTTTTCTCGAATTGCCCTGGAGCGACGCGAAGGAGATTGTCGTCTGCGGAATGAACGACGGCATGATCCCGGAAAGCACGGGGGGGACCTCGTTTCTTTCAGATTCCCAGCGGGTGCGTCTCGGAATTGCAGACAATGCGCGCCGCGCCGCCCGCGATTTGCTCTATCTGGAATCCATTTTGAATGCACGCGAACCGGGAGCGGTCCGGTTTCTCGCCTCCAGGACTGACGCGGCGGGAAAACCGCAGAAATTTTCAAGATTTTTCTTTCAGGGCTCCCGGGAAGCCGTTCTCCGCCGCGCGGCGCTGCTCTATGAGCCGATGCGCATGGTTGAACCGCCGTCCGATGCGAACGCGAACGCTCATTTCATTCTTCAGCCGGATTATTCGCTCGCCGCGGAAAATGCGGTCCCCACAGTGTCCGTCACGGCATTCCAGACATATCTGACAAGCCCGTTCCGCTTCTTCCTTCAGACCTTCATGCACATGGGCGATGAAGATTTTGAACCGAAAGAACTTGCAAAGAACACTTTCGGAACCTGCATTCACGCCGCTCTGGAACGGGCGGCAAAGGAACCCGTCGCCGATCCGCAGCGCCTGAAAGAGCGTCTGTTTGAAGAACTCGATGTTTACATGCGTCTGCAATACGGCTCCCCCCTGCCCGTTCTTCCTGCAATTCAGAACGAGCAGATGAAACAGCGCCTCGCCCATTGCGCGGAAGTGCTTGCTCAATCCGCAAAGGACGGTTTTGTTCCGATTGAAACGGAGTATTCGCTTGGCGGCAAAGGCGGGTCAATCGAGTTCTGCGGACTGAATATCAAGGGGCGAATCGACCGCATCGAGTATTCCGCCGCGCAAAATCGTCTGCGTCTGATTGACTACAAGACCGGAGACAGGGGCAAGTCGCCGGAAGAAACCCATTTGACGGGCAGGAAAAAAGACACATTCATCAATCTTCAGCTTCCGCTTTACCGTATGCTGATTCTGCGCGATCCCGTTTTCCGCGAACGCCATCCGGAAATAGACCTGAACACGGCGCTCATTACCTGCGGATATCTTAACATGCCCGCCAGTGTCATGGAAACAAAAATCCTGGAGTGGCACGATCTTGACCGCCATCTCCCCCTTGCCGAGGAGACTCTTGTGCGCATTTCCGCGGAAATGCGCGATTTTGCGCAAGGCGTTTTCCGGGAAGATCCGGATGCAAAGATTCCATACGACGATTTCTCTTCGGTCTTTCTGCCGGATTTACGGACAGCTGTTCCTTCCGCGACCTGGAACACGAACAAGGAGAATGCATAATGGAAACGACCGCACAAACCGCCCGGCTTATTCCCAACGTTGCAATCATGGCCTCCGCCGGAACAGGCAAGACGTTCAATCTGGCGATGCGCTACATTTCCCTTCTGCTGCTCGGAGCAAAGCCCGAAGAAATCGTCGCCATGACATTTTCCAACAAAGCCGCCGGAGAGATTTTCGACAAAATCGTTCAGGAATTGCTCTTCATGTGCCGCAGGCCGGATGAACTGGCGACCCGTATCGGGAACGACCTGATTCCGGAGGGCGCCGCTCCCGATGACCTGTTCCGGATTCTCCGCCAGATTCTCAGTATGCCGCAAAAGCTCCATATCGAAACGATTGACAGCTTTTTCTTCAAGATCATCCATGTTTTCCCTCTGGAATGCGGAATCTCCGGGCCGATTACCATGCTCAACGAGGCGGACGACGAACAGAGAATCCGCACTCTTCTTACTCTGCTCCGCGACACGTCTGATGATGAAAGACGCGTTCTTATCGAAATCATCAAACAATACTCCATGGGGAAAGAGATCGCCACCCTTTTCGCTTCCGCTGACGATACCGTCAAGAACTATTACTCCGCCTACCTGAAGTACCCGGAAAAAGAACTTTGGACAAAAATATCCGGGCTGGCAGACGTTTCGCCGGAAGACATCATGACGGAAAAAGAGCTTGAAGACATAAGACTGCGGCTTGACATATTTTCCGACGTCTTCACCGATCGCAGAGGATTCAACCGGTTATCTGAATTTATGGAATCCGCCATCGCCGGAATCGACACTCCGACGACCCCCAATCTGGCTCCATTTTCCAAACCTCTGACAGAAGACTGGCTGAATAAAGACTTGGCGAAGTTCTCGTACTACAAAGATTTTTCTCTTGACGGAGCAAGACTCAAAACTGTCAAGCGCGTCGTACGTCATTTTCTTGCCCTGGAATGCAGAAAGATCATGGGGCGCAACGAGGCCTGCTACAACCTTTCCAGAGCGTTCGACCTCAAATACGGTAAAAATATCCGCAAAAAAGGCAAGCTGAAATTTCAGGATATTCTGTTCCTTCTGCGTCCGCAGGAAGATTCCGGTTCTCTGGAGCTTCCGTTTTCGGAGCGGGCTGTGCTCGAGGAACGACTGGATGCGACCTACAATCATTATCTGCTTGATGAATTTCAGGATACTTCCGATGAACAGTGGCGCGCAATGTCCAATCTTGTGGATGAAGTTTTTCAGAACACACAGGACCGCTTCCGCTCCTTCTTCTATGTCGGCGACATCAAACAGTCGATCTATCAGTGGCGCGAAGGAAATCCGAAACTTTTCGGGATGATTGCGGAAAAATATTCCCGGGAGCGGTTCGGAGAAAACGGACTGAAGATCTCCAGACTTGCAAAGTCCTATCGTTCTTCCAGTGCGGTGATTGAATCGGTCAACCAGGTCTTTCTGGATCCGCGGAAGGTGACGAATGCCAGTGTACGCTCCGCAATGGAGAACATGAATTTCGAAAAGCACGAATCCGCCGCATCCGCCAAAGAACAGGCCGGATTTTCCGCGCTGATCGTCTGCTCCGGCCAGACCGGAATGAATAAGGATGTTGCAGCGCGGGCCATCTATAATCTGCTTGAAGCGATCAACCCCTTTTCCGCGGAACGCAGCTTCACCGTCGGAGTTCTCGCTCAAGGCAACGACTATATAAAAAAGACCTCCGAAGACCTGCGGAAAATCATTGCCCGCGAAGGGAAAAGTGAAAAAATCGCGATTTCCGCGGAAGGGAAAATGCCGCTCGACTCCAGCATGATTTTTACAGCGTACCGCAGTCTCCTCTCTCTTGCCCTGCATCCGGGGGATATGATGGCCCGCGGACTCCTGTCGATGCTCTATATTGAAGAGAAAGGCTGCTTCCTCCATGAAATGCCGGACCTTTGCGGCGAACGCGGTGTTGATTTCAGCAAATGGCTGGAGCGGATCAGCGGAAATATCCGGGACTCCATTGCAGCAAACGGATTCCATGCGTTCCTCGAACATTTCATCAAGGTTTTCGAACCGCTGATCAACGGGTCCGATGCGAAACGTCTGGCTCTTGCTCTCGACACGGCAAATGCATTCGATGCAACAGGCAAATCTGAAATCCGGGATTTCCTGCATACGCTCGACTGCACGGAGGGAAATACCGCCTCCGTCCGCAAAACTGTTCAGTTTATGACCATTCACAAGTCAAAGGGACTGGATTTCGATATCGTCATTCTGCCGGATCTTTACGGCAGCAACGGCATTGACGCAGGACGCGAGAAAACTTTCATTCTAAAAAAAGATTCCGCATTTCAGCCGGAATGGGTTTCGCATAAGCCGGCGTCAAGCCTCACTTCTTATTTTCCGGCCGTCGCGGAAGCTCTCTCAATCAACAAAGCGGCAAACACCTACGAACAGTGCTGCAAGCTCTACGTTGCAATGACGCGCGCCCGCCATGCGCTTTATATCCTGATTCCCGACGAGAAACCCGGAAATGCGTACCGTTTCACCAAACTGCTCAAAGAGACGCTCAGCGGAACGACTCCGGAAGCGGAAGAATGGATCGGGCAAATCAATGAAAGACAGATTCGGAAATCTTCCGGAACGGAAGAAATTCCCGAGACGATGCAACTGCTCTATGCAACCGGGGACCCGCTCTGGATGGAAAAGAGCGGAGAAACCGGAAAAGATTCCCGCGCGAAGTTTTTGAAAGAGGCGGAAAAAAGATTCGGCGAAACAATGAAACGGTATTATGCCACCCGTGGAGAAGCCGTCAATCCGCCGGTTCGCGCTCTGCCGATCCGCCCATCGGAACACGGGCCGGACTCTCAGCTGTTCACGGGAAACGGAGCGGAACTCGGAACACATTTGCACTCGCTGTTCGCGCAAATTCCGTTTCTGGATGAAATTTCACCGGAAATTCTGCTCTCCCGGTATCTCGACCGCTTCGGGACAGGCGATAAAGAACTCGCGGATAAAATAGCGGCGATCTTCCGGAACGCCATCGCAACGGGGGATGCGGCGGAACTGCTGAACCGTCCGGAGAAATCTGCGGAACTGTGGCGCGAACGGCAGTTCACAACCCGGCTGAAAGGAGATCTCGTCAGTTGCGTGTTCGACCGCGTGCTCCTCTTTCGCGACGCCGCGGGAAAAATTCGGAAAATCCAGCTTGTCGATTACAAGAGCGACCGTTCCGGAGATCCTGAATTCTACCGGGCGGCATATTCCGGACAGCTCTTCCGTTACGCGGAAGTCCTGAAATCTCAGTATAAAGTTCCCGTCGAACCGGTGATTTTCATGCTGAGAACAGGAAAAATGCTGAAATTGACATGATTTTTTGCGGATTTCATTTGAAATTTCCGGCTTTCGGTTGAATATTGAAAGGGAAAGGAAGGAGATTCGGTTATGGGTAAAAGATCGCGCCGTATGGAACGGAAGGAAAAACGTTTGAAACGGATGAAAACCGTGAACGGAGTGCTGTCCACGGCCGCCGGAGGCTTCGGCTTCGTCAATGCGGCGGACGGGACGGAAGTCTTCATTCCGCCCTCAGGCATGAACGGCGCACTCGACGGCGACGCCGTCGAAACCCAGATCACCTCCGAGCGCGACGAACGCGGTCCCGTCGGCCGCGTCTCCCGCATTCTCAACCGGGGACGGGAATTCATGGTTTGCGAACTCGTCGACGGACATTCCGCCCGTCCCCTGAACCGCAACATCCCGACGACGATCAAAATCAGCGGATCCCTCAAAGGAGCGAAAAAAGGCGACTGGGTCAAACTGCGTCTGCTGGACAGCGGCTCGAAATATACGGAATCCCTGCGCGGCGCGGTTGAAGAGCCGCTCGAAAAGGCGGGAACTGTCTACGGCGACCTTCTTGCAGTCGCCCGTGAGTTCGACATGCCCGGTCCATACTCGCCCGAATTTGAAACGTACGCGGCAAAACTCCAGCCGTCGGCGACGGTTCGGCGCGAAGATCTTTCCAACCTCTTCACCGTCACGATCGACCCGAAAGACGCGAAGGATTTCGACGACGCGCTTTCCATTGAAGACGGAGACAAAGAGTGGAAAATCGGCGTTCATATCGCGGACGTCGCCGCCTATGTGCGCCCCGGAACCAAGCTCGACCGCGAAGCGCGCAGACGCGCGTTTTCCTCCTACATCCCCGGCATGTTCCGCCCCATGCTGCCGCGTCCGCTGACACAGAAAATCAGTCTGCGGCAGGATGCCGATTCGCTGGCTCATACCGTCCTTCTGACCGTCCGGAAACGCGACGGCGCAATCACCTCAGCCCGCCGCACTTTCTCGCTGATCCGCGTCAACCGCCGGCTGAACTACGATGAAGTTCAGGAGTTTATCGACGGTACAACGCCCGACACATGGACCGGGGAGCTCAAGACAGCCGTTGCTCTGCTGGTCAGAGCAACGCGCAAAATGCGTTCCCGCCGTAAACGCCGTGAAGAGTTTCTTTCCTTCGACACGCCGGAAATCCGCGTGCTCTGCGATGAAACGACGCATGAAATTCAGGGCATTGAACGTCGGGAACAGCGGGAATCCGATGAGCTCGTCGAGGAGTGCATGCTCGCTGCCAACAGCGCCGTCGCGGAAGAGATTTCCATTGCAAATTTCGCCGGAATCTACCGCATTCATCCCGAGCCGGAACCGGAGAAGCTGGATGAATTCACCCTCTTCGTCGCCGCGCTCCTGAAGCGGATGCCGGGAGATTTGACAAACCGCAAAGTCTGCAACGAGTTCCTGGATCACCTTCCCGACGACCACCGGAAATATGTCATAACCGCGAATTTTCTGCGTGCCATGGCACGCGCCTCCTACTCGCCCGATCCGGGACTGCACTACGGGCTGGGGAAGACTCGCTATTCGCATTTCACCAGCCCGATCCGCCGCTATTCCGACCTTGCTTTGCATCAGCAGCTCCATGCGGCGGCGGAAAACACGCGGCTGCGTTCCAAAAAAACATTTGCCGCGATCGCCCTGGAATGTTCCAAGCGCGAGGAACGGAACGATGAAGCCTATTTCGCCGCAAACGACCGCCTGAAACTTCACTATCTGAAGTCGCGGAATGCCCTGGAGGCAATGAAGCTTTACGAAGGAGTCGTCATTAAAATGTCGTCGCAAGGTATGATCTGCGATATTCCGGAATACGGATTGCGCGGTTTCGTCCCCGCGCGCTATCTGCGTTCCCGCACGAAACGTCCGCCGAAAACGGGCGACTTCATCTATCTGTATCTGGACAGTCTGGATTTCTCGCGCGGCTCGGCGGTGTTCCGCCCGACGCTGTAAGCGGATCAGTTCTTATACCACTTCGGCATCCCCCGGGTCCGGAGGGCGGCGACATGTTCGACACGGTCGCGCAGAATCTCTTCGCGGGACCAGCGCAGCAGCGGATCGCGGTACGGTGTGCCGGCAGTGGATTTTGTGGCGATCAGGATTTCCTTTTCCGGAAGCGGCGGAAGAACCGGATTTGCATCCAGAGCCGCAACCGTCCCTCCCTTGCGGCGTCCGAACGGCTTCGATTCATAGAGATGGAATCCCAGCTTCAGCAATGCGCCCTTAAACGGAAAAGCCCCGCAATAGGAGGCAAGCAGACCGTCGGGTTTCAGGCGGTCTTTGAGTTTGGACAGGAAATCGATGGTCCAGAGCTCCGGATTCGTATCGGGCGTGAAGCCGTCGAGAAAGATAAAATCGTAATGTGCGGCAAGGTAGCGCACTGATTCCCTGGCGTCTCCTAGCATAAGCTCCACCCGCGCGGCAGACGATTCATAAAAACCTTTTTCAGCAAGGGAACGGACGATTTCCAGCCCTTTCCGTTCCGGCAGACGCCGTGCGGCATCGAGGGCGGCGGGATCCGCTTCGAGCGTTGTAATGTAAAGTTTGCCCTTGCCCCCGGTGTTTTCCGCCAGTTCAACTGCGGAACAGACATTGAAGCCCATTCCGAACCCGACATCCAGAATCGACGCGCTCTTTCCGTTTTTCAGACGCTCGGCGACTCCGCAGGGAATCAGATATTTGCGGGCGGATTCCTCCCACGCTCCCGCCGTGCTGTGGAAGTGCTGGCGGTATCCGGGATGATAAAAGGTGTAGGAACCGTCTTCCGTCCGCACCGCTTTCATGCAGTCCGGAGAGATTTCGCCCGACTCAAACATTTTCAGGAACATATCGGTGAATGCGGATTTTGACATCCACCAGTGCGGCGCGACAATCTCCTCTTTCGGAGCATCGGCGCAAAGCCGCATCACGATCCAGCCTTCCGGAAGTTCCCGTAGAAAGCGGGCAAGAGCCGCCGCATATTCGTATTCATTCAGGGGAACAACCTTGCCCTCATGGAACATCTTTTCGAGCTTTGTTCCTTTCAGCACCAGCAGGTTGTGAACTTTCACTCCTGAGAACGGGAGTTCCGCGAGTTTGTGCGCGGTCTGCAGAAAATCCGTCTCCGTTTCCCCCGGCAGCCCGAGAATCACATGGGCGGAAACTTTGATTCCGTGCGCATGAAGACGCGCAACCGCATCGGCGACCGCATCGAAATGGTGTCCGCGGTTGATACGGTCCAGCGTTTCATCATTGGCGGATTGCACGCCGAGTTCAACCCAGACATCATACTGTTCCGTCAGTTCCGCAATCACCGCAACCGTTTCCGGCGGCAGACAGTCGGGACGCGTGGCGATGATGACCGTGTTGAACGGTGCAAGAGAGAGCGCACGGCGGTAGATTTCCCGCAACGTTTCCGCCGGGGCGTTCGTTGACGTAAACGCCTGGAAATAAGCGGCATACGGCGGATCAGCATGATAGCGGACACGGACATATTCCACCCCGCGGCGCACCTGTTCTTCCAGCGTCATGCCGTCATGAAGATGCTGTGCGCGGCTTCCTTCCGCCGAACAGAACGCGCATCCGCCGCGCCCTTTCGGATCGCGGTGCGGACAGGAAAGCCCGAGATCAAGCGGAATGCGCTGAATCGCGTGTCCGTACCGCCCGGTGAAATAGTCTTTCAGAGTCCGGACCGTTTTCATTGTGCAGGCAGAAACGATGCGTAGGAATGAAGCGTGCGGATAGCCTCCGCCGGACCTTCCTTCGCACGGAAAACAGCGGTTCCGGCAACAAGAATTGAGGCTCCGGCCGCGATGATTCCCGGGGCGGTCTTTGCGTCGATTCCGCCGTCGACCTGAATCCGGCAGGCGGGATTGTGCGTACGGAGAAGTTCATGCAGTTCCGCCACTTTCGGAATCATATCCGCCATGAAGGACTGCCCGCCGAACCCCGGTTCAACGGTCATCACCAGCACCATATCCACATCCTTCAGATAGGGAACAATCGCGGACGCCGGGGTTTTCGGCTTGACTGAAATGCCGACCGAAACGCCCTGCTCGCGGATTGCGCGGATCACGGCGGCTGGGTCATCCTCCGCCTCGACATGGAAGGTCAGCAAATCCGCCCCCGCATCCGAAAACGGCCCGACATACCGGAGCGGATGAGAAATCATGAGATGTGTGTCGAACAGCGAATCCGAATGCGCGCGGAGCGACTTCACTAGCGGCGGTCCGAAGGTGATATTCGGAACGAAATGTCCGTCCATGACATCAAGATGAATCATGTCGCATCCCGCCTCTTCCACCATGCGGACGCCTGCCGCAAGATTGGCGAAATCAGCGGAAAGAATGGACGGCGAGACGAGGATTCCGTCCGCGGGAAGAGCGGTCAAAAGGTGTTTCATGCATTGCCTCCGTTTGTTGTGCCGCCGTACGGATACGGCAGAAATTTCAGATCGCTTCTGTTATGGAGCATGCAGCTGCCGATCGTGTAGATGTAACGGAAACTGTCCGACGAGACCGCGCAGGAAAAGAGCATGGCGGAGACCAGCGACAGCAGTTCTTCCGTTCTCCAGATATGAATTCCGGGCTCCGGATTCGGCATTTCGCCCCACTGGTGCGAAGGCGAATAGAGCGTCCCGTCCCGCAGCAGGACGAATTCGCCCTGAAAGCGAACCACGTCGAACGGCATGTTGAAGTGTTCACCCGCCAGTTTGGCGATGATGCAGCACATGAAATCCGTTGCAAAACCATCTTCAAGAATCGTTCCGATGCAGATCTGGTCGGCGTTCATATCTTCCATGAACGAGGGCGAACAGGTGAATTTTTTCTGAAGCTGGAGCAGCAGACGGCGCGGTGTGGAACAGCTGCGCTTGCCGATTTCAGCGAGAAAATCGTTCCACTGGTCGGAAATCTCTCCGCGTGTGTCGTTGTCGAACCAGAGCAGATGCAGACGCAGAATTCCTTCCAGCAGAGAGACTTCGTTCCGTTCCAGGGCTTCGCCGAGCTGACGGCGGTTCCGGCGCTTGATGATTGCTGACTGCAGCTGATGAATCCGGCGGCGCAGCTTCGCGTCGGAGGTCTCCTGCAGAGAGCGCAGAATGCGCTCCAGACGCGGATCGTCCTGCTGAAGCAGCTCCGCCATTGCAATGCTGGCGGACTGTTCGTTGTCGTCGTCCAGAAGTTTCAGAAGATTCTTGAAGTTGTCGGACATTGGCTCACCGCTTTTCCGGAAAATATCCTTTTAATGCATCGGAAGCAATTCTCTTGACGTCGGTCGAAAAATCCGCTTTGAGAATCCAGCGGAGGAATTCGGGATTTTCGATTGCGATTTTCTTCAGCGGTTCTCCCGCGTGGCGTCCGAATCCGACCACGGCTTCGCCGGCGCGCCATTTGAAACGTCCGTCGGGATCGATTGCGTCCGGAATCTTCGGCATGCAGAGCTGATGAATCGTATCAAGATCCGGCGTGAATTCCACATCTTCGGGAAGTTCTTCGGAGGTCCACCGGGAATACTTTTCCACTTCAGCCTCAAAGACTTCGAGCGAGGCGAGAGTGTCGGCTTCCGCGGAATGCGCATCCTCCAGACTCTTTCCGCAGAATTTCCTGTAGGCGGCGGAAAGCGTGCGCGGCTCCATCTTGCAATAGAGATAGTAGGCGTCCACAATACGGCGGTTCTTCACGTCGAATTCAAGTCCGGCGCGCTGAAACTCCTTCACGAGCACGGGAACATCGAATTTGACGATGTTGTAACCGCCGAGGTCGCAGTCTTCAAGATAGATGTAAAGGCTCTGCGCAATCTGGCGGAATACGGGTTTGTCCTTGACGTCTTCATCATAGATTCCGTGGATTGCGGACGACTCCTCCGGGATGTGCATTTCCGGATTGATGCGGCGTGTTTTGACTTCACGCGCGCCGTCGGGGAAGAGTTTGACAACGGATATTTCAACAATCCGGTCGGTAAGCATATTGGTTCCGGTCGTCTCCAGGTCGAAAAACACCAGCGGACGGTCTTTGATGATGGAAAGCATAAAATTGACTCCTTCGATTTTCAGCATGGAATATACACCGGATTGAAGGATTTAGCAAATGCAATTAAAGAAAAGTTCGCTGAAAGATGAGTTCGGCGAACTTTTCCGGAAGAAACGCTTATCCGTTGCGCTTCTTTGCTTCGCGGAACGCTTCAAGCGCGGCGGGGAACGGCGTCAGAACGCGCTCCAGAACGCCCTGCACGTATGAAATGCACATCCCGTAATTCGTCACCGGAACGCCCGCTTTTGCGGCGGTCTGAATCCGCGACAGCACCTCGCGGCGGTTCAGCATGCAGCCTCCGCAGTGAATGACCAGCTTGAAGTCGGAAAGATTTTCGGGATAATCGCGTCCCGCGTAAACCTGAACGTCCAGCCCCTCCCCCGCGAATTGACCGAGCCAGCGCGGAATCTTCACCCGCCCGATATCATCCTTCGTTGCATGGTGCGAACATGCTTCCGCAATCAGAACCTTGTCTCCCGGACGCAGCGCGTCAATCGCGGCGGTTCCGCGCGCCATCAGGAGCATATCGCCTTTCAGACGCGAAAGCAGGATGGAAAAAGTCGTGCACGGAATCCCCGCCGGAGTCTCCGCGACCATTCTTTTGACAACCTGCGAATCGCAGACGACCAGATCCGGCGGATTCTTCAGATTCTCCAGAACCTTTGTGTAGCCGTCCTCTTTGACCGTGAGAATCGCGGCGTCGTGGTCGAGCGCATCGCGGATGGTCTGCACCTGCGGCAGAATCAAACGCCCTTTCGGAGCCTGCAGATCAATCGGGACAATCAGCACTACCAGTCCGCCCGGCTTCACGAGATCGCCGATCAGCGGAGGAGTGACGATAAAGTCTTCAGGCACATTTTCAATCAAAGCTTTCTTGAAATCCGCGATATAGTTTTCGCGTTTTTCCCGGTGAACGCTGCTGACGGCGACCGCCGATTTTACTCCGGCCTCCTTCAATCGGGCGAGAAACGCTGCGTCCGGCTCCCGTAAATCGCATTTGTTGACGACCGCGACCACGGGGATCTTATGTTCTTTCGCCTCCGCGAGAATGGTCTCTTCCGGCGCCCCCCAGCGTTCTGCTTCGCAGAGAACCACTGCGATATCCGCCCGGTTGAACACGCGCATGCTGCGCTTGACGCGTTCCGCTCCGAGTTCGGTAACATCGTCGATTCCCGCGGTATCAAGGAAAACGACCGGACCGAGCGGCAGGAGTTCCATCGTTTTTTCGACCACGTCGGTTGTCGTTCCGGGAACCGGCGACGTAATCGCGACGTCCTGTCCGGAAATGAGGTTGAGAAAGCTGGATTTGCCCACATTCGCGCGTCCGAACAGGGCTATTTGCAGACGGAGAGATTTCGGCGTGTTTTCCATAGTGCAGACCTTCGTTTCATTTTTTCTGTAATATGGAACGACTTCGAAAAAAATCAAGAGAGCGATTGCAAAAAAAAGGTGATTATCCGCGGCGTCCGGCGGGGACAAATTTTATCTGAGTGCAGAGTTCATCGCCGAAATGTCCGGCGAGTTTTTCAAGCATGAGCTTTTTGACGCGCGGTGTATCCAGCGCCATGCGGTAGGCGGGATGGGAGATTTCCACGTAAAGAATGCCGTCGCGCAGAAAACACGGCGATGTGTTGCGGGCGTTCACCCTGCCGACAATATCGATCCAGACCGAACGGATTTTGCCGAGCTGAATGACGGAACGCGGCAGAATCGTGCGCACCGCGCTGTCAAGCGCGTCGGAAATAGGAACGGGCGCGGCCTGACGCGCGGCGATTTCGGAACGGGCGCGTTCCACGCCGTACCAGTCGCGGCGGAGCCAGTCGAGCGTATCGTCCCGGGCCGGAAGCACAATGCACCTGCAAAGCAGCTAACGGTTCACATTCACGCCGAACGCGGCAACCGGAATCATGAGGGTATGCCACACCAGCAGAAACGGGGCGCAAAAGCCCTGCGCGGTATAGACGACACCCTTTTTCAGCCCGCCGGGGAACGGCCAGCCGAACAGAACGAGCCCGATGCCGATCGGCAGTTTGAATATGTTCACCATATCCGGAAATATTTTCAGAGAGGCTTTTCCCATATTGGCAAGACCGCGGTAGACATACGGCGCGGCAATCTGGGCGGCTTTGATTGCAATCGGGGTCAAAATGGCGATTGTCACAGGGTCGATCGCCTGTGCCTCCGGAGTCGTGTGCGTAAAGAATCCGGTCAGCAGACCGGCGAACAAAATGATGAGACAGATTTTACGTGTCATAATTTCCCGTTTCCCAACTGAAAAGTTTCGATACCGGAATATATACCCTAAATTGAAACGTGCAAATACTTTTTCCGAAAAAATGATTAAAAAAACGGGAATATCCCGATAAAAACGGAATATTCCCGAAAAGGATGCAGTTTTCAGCAAGCGGATCAGATGCCCTGATCGATCATCGCATTTGCAACCTTGCGGAAGCCTGCGATGTTCGCGCCGAGAACGTAGTTGTCCGGCTCACCGAATTCTTCAGCTGCGGCGCGTGCAGCATTGTGGATGCTGACCATGATGCCGTGGAGCTTCTGGTCGACTTCTTCGCGGGTCCAGCTGAGACGCATTGCGTTCTGGCTCATTTCGAGTCCGCTGGTGGCTACGCCGCCGGCATTGGAAGCCTTGCCGGGGGAGAAGAGAAGTCCGGCGCCCTGGATGATCTGGGTCGCTTCGAGCGTGGTCGGCATGTTCGCGCCTTCCGCAACGCACATGCAACCGTTCTTGACCAGAGCTTTGGCGTCTTCGACGTCGAGTTCGTTCTGGGTTGCGCAGGGCATTGCGACGTCGCAGGCGACGAGCTGCCACGGACGCTGTCCTTCGGCATATTTGACGCTCTTGAATTCGTTGGCAACCTCTTTGATACGTCCGCGACGGACATTCTTGAGTTCCATGATGTAAGCGAGCTTCTCGGCGTCGAGCCCTTCTTCATCGACAATCGTGCCGTTGGAGTCGGAGAGGGACATGACTTTTCCGCCGAGCTGGGTGACCTTCTGCGCGCAGTACTGAGCGACATTTCCGGAACCGGAGATGAGGACGCGCTTGCCTTCGAAGGAGGTGTTGCGGGTCTTGAGCATTTCGGTTGCGAAGTAGGCGTTGCCGTAACCTGTGGCTTCCGGACGGACAAGGCTTCCGCCCCAGTTCAGCCCCTTGCCGGTGAGAACGCTGTCATAGCTGTTGACGATGCGCTTGTACTGACCGAAGAGGTAGCCGATTTCGCGTCCGCCGACTCCGATGTCGCCGGCGGGAACGTCGGTGCTGGGGCCGATGTGGCGATAGAGTTCACGCATGAAGGACTGGCAGAACGCCATGACTTCGCGGTCGGATTTGCCCTTCGGGTCGAAGTTGGAGCCGCCTTTGCCGCCGCCCATCGGAAGGGTGGTGAGGGAGTTCTTGAAGATCTGTTCGAATCCGAGGAACTTCAGGATGCTGAGGTTCACGGACGGATGGAAGCGGAGGCCGCCCTTGTAGGGGCCGATTGCGCTGTTGAACTGAACGCGGTAGCCCTGATTGACCTGGATTTCGCCCTTGTCGTCAACCCAGGGAACCTGGAAGAGAACGGTGCGTTCCGGAACGACGATGCGTTCGAGAATTCTGTTCTTTTCATAACGGGAGTCTCTGTCGAGGAGCTTGCCGAGCGATTCGAAAACTTCGGTCACGCTCTGAATGAATTCCTTTTCCCACGGCGCGGTCTGCTTGATATTCTCAAGCACTCTCTGTGCATAGCTGTTCATGTTAACCTCTCTTTGAAAGTTTGCAACTATACAGTAATCTACAGTATCGTCAGAAAAAATTCAACATCCATCCCGAAAAAACTTGAATTTTGAATCTTACATTTTTGTTATACAAAATTGTAACTTTTTGAACGCAGCAAACTGAAAGATCAAAAACCGGAAAAATCAGTCAAAAAGTGAATTGTTGACAATTTTTGCTTTATTCAGGCAAAAAGAGAAAAAAGTTATTTGCAGTTCGCGCACACGGCGGAACGGGCTGCCGATGCGCCGGTTCCGGCGACTTCTACAATTTTGTTCTTTGCGGTCATTCCGGAAACGACCGAAACCGAGGATTTCGGACAGCGGAAGAGCGAAGCAAAAAATTCGCAGAGCGCGGCGTTCGCCTTGCCGTCGACGGGCGGTGCGGTCAAAGCGACTTTCAGCGCGCCGTCGAAGAGTCCCATGATTTTGGAACGGGAAGAACGCGGCTGCACCCGGCAGGTAATCCGGGTGCAGCCGTTGTAATCGGTGATAATCGAAGTCAGTTCAGATTCGGAGAGCGGCATATTCATTCCGCTTTCGGAGCTTCCGCCGCGGGCTCTTCCTGCTTGACTTCCTGAACAGCCGGTTCATCCCGGTGCGCCGGAGGGAGGCCGAGCATCGCGCGGATTTCCGCGGCGTCCATCGTCTCTTTCTCCAACAGAGCATTCGCAAGTTTGTCGAGCTCATCGCGGTGATCGGTCAGAATCTTCGCAGCGGTGTGCTTGGCATCCATGACGAGACGTTTGATCTCCAGATCAATTTCCCGGGCGGTCTCTTCGCTGAAGGATTCGCTGCGGGTGATGTCGCGTCCGAGGTAAATGTGATCGGCGCGCTCGCCGTACTGAACCGTGCCGAGTTTGTCGCTCATGCCGAACGAGCAGACCATGGCGCGCGCAATTTTGGTCGCATGTTCGATATCCGCCGCGGCTCCGCTGGTGACGTCGCCGATGACGAGTTCTTCGGCGACGCGTCCGCCCATGGCAAGCGCCATGGAATCGAGCATTTCCAGACGGCTCTGCGAATAACGGTCCTCGTCCGGCATCATCATGGTGACGCCGAGAGCGGGTCCGCGCGGAATGATGGTGACTTTGTGCAGAGTCATTGCATGTTCGCAGTGAAGGTTGACGATCGCGTGTCCGGCTTCATGCCATGCGGTAAGTCTGCGTTCGCGTTCGGAAATTTTACGGCTGCGGCGCTCGGTTCCCCAGCAAACCTTGTCGCGGGCCTCTTCGAGGTCCGCCTGCGTTGCGGCCTTGCGGTCGTTGCGCGCGGCAAGAAGCGCGGCTTCGTTGATGAGATTCGCCAGATCGGCCCCGCTGAAACCGGAGGTCGTTTTCGCAATCACATCAAGATCAACCGTGGGTTCCAGCTTGATGTTTTTCGCATGAACGTTCAGAATCATGCGACGGCCTCGGATGTCGGGCAGATCCATGACAATCTGGCGGTCAAAGCGTCCGGGACGCAGCAGCGCAGGATCGAGAACGTCCGCGCGGTTGGTCGCCGCAAGGACAATCACGCCTTCCTGTGTTTCGAGCCCGTCCATCTCAACGAGCATGGCGTTGAGAGTCTGTTCGCGCTCGTCGTGTCCGCCGCCGATTCCGGTGAAACGGGAACGTCCGACCGCGTCGATTTCATCGATGAAGATCAGACAGGGTGCATGTTTGCGCGCCTGTTCGAACATGTCGCGGACGCGGCTTGCGCCGACGCCGACGAACATTTCCACGAAGTCGGAGCCGCTGATTGCGAAGAAGGGAACATTCGCTTCGCCGGCGACGGCTTTCGCCATCAGGGTCTTGCCGGTTCCCGGAGGTCCGAGAAGAAGCGCTCCCTTCGGAATTTTGCCGCCGAGCATTTTGTATTTAAGCGGATCTTTGAGATAATCCACAATCTCTTTCATTTCAGCCTTGGCTTCATCGCAGCCGGCGACGTCGTCGAACTTCTTTTTGTTCTCGTCGGCGGTAATCATGCGGGCGCGGCTCTTGCCGAACTGCATGGCTCCGCGTCCCGACATCTTCATCTGGCGGGAGAAGAGGAAGTAGATGAATCCGATGATGAGGAAGCCGACGACAAGATTGACCAGCAGACTGGTCCACCAGCTGTCGCGCTGGAGAATTTCAACCTTTTTGACCTTGTTCAAGCCGTCCATGATGGCTGGGGTCTTAATGACGCGGGCGGAGTAATGACGCTTGGAACCGCTCGTCGCGGAAACCGTGAGATCGGTGGTGTTCGGGGCGGCGGGCGCGGGCTTGTATTCGCCGCGAATCTGCAGCACCTCTTCCGATTCGGGCGTGATGACCGCGGTGACGATGTTCCCCGCTCCGAGGTTCTGCTCAAACTGAGTCTGGTTCCAGTCGACGCGGTCACCTGTTGACGGGTTGTATTTATATACGAAGAGGGTCACCATCAGGATGATGAGGAGTAGCCATACGAATACGGAGACCGGGGGGCGGCGGGAGGGCTGACCGGGTCTGTTTG